>OAXA01000073.1_pt1 | contig 16532 bp, 15 predicted proteins | sample 1501441 | NCBI WGS metagenome assembly OAXA01 (sample SAMEA2580299, study PRJEB22360) | human gut metagenome | biome: human gut; feature: human-associated habitat; material: faeces | place: Denmark | collected 2008/2010
TCGGCTGGATTTCGGCGCCACGCTGCCCGCCCCTTCCCTGCCGATGAACGACGGCTTCGGCGGCACCCAGGTCGTCGCCCTGGTCCTCATCATCATCATGGTGGCGACGCTGTTCTACACCCAGCTTCAGCTGATGCGGAAGAACATGCCGCCGGAGTCCCTGACCGGCCCGATGGCACAGCAGCAGAAGATGATGATTTACCTCTTCCCGCTGATGTACCTGTTCTCCGGTGTGAGCTTCCCGATCGGCGTCATGCTCTACTGGTGCACCTCGAACCTGTGGACTCTCGGTCAGCAGGAGATCCTCATTCGTAACAACCCGACGCCGAACACCCCGGCCTACATCGACTGGCGTGAGCGCATGATCGCCAAGGGTAAGGATCCCGACGAGATCGAGCGTGCCCGTCGTGAGAAGCGTCGCCGCAAGGTCGTCGCTCCCACTCCGGTGGCAACTGCTGAGGATGGCGAGAAGCCGATGGTTGCCCGTCAGGGTGTCACCCGTCAGACGGTACGCAAGGACGCCAGTGGTGGCCGTCAGGTCGTCCGTCGGCAGCAGCCGGCCAAGCAGACGCGAGCCCAACGCAAGAAGTGAGGCCGGGCCCCGGACCCGTCATGAACCATTCCACTGACCAGTATGACTGGTTGATTTTGAGAGGTAACGAACAACGATGAGCGAGAGCAGCGAGCGCATCGAGGAGCTCGACGTCGATCAGGTTGAGAACCATGGCAATATCGATGTCGAGGAGATTGAGGACGACGACGTCGACCTCGAGTCAGGGGATGACGTCGAGGACGATGAAGAGAGTGACGACGAGCAGTCTGGTGACCCTCTGGATGAGGAGGGTGACATTGCCGCCGACTACCTCGAGGAGCTCCTCGACATTGCCGACCTGGATGGTGACATCGACACCTATGTGGAGAGCGGGCGAGCCCACATCTCCATCGTCACGGATTCCCAGACCCTCGTCGGCAAGGACGGCCAGGTTCTGGAGGCCCTGCAAGAGCTGTCCCGCTTGGCCGTCATGACCGAGGTCGGGCATCGCTCCCGCCTCATGCTCGACATTGCCGGATACCGGGAGTCGCGTCGCAAGGAGCTAGTGGCCCTGGCAACTGAGGCAGTTCAGTCGGTCAAGGAGTCCGGTGAGCCGGCTCACCTGGCTCCCATGAACCCCTTCGAGCGCAAGATCGTGCATGACGCGGTTGCGGCCGCGGGGCTCGTCAGCGAGTCCGAGGGTGTCGAGCCCAAGCGTCACGTGGTCATCACGCAGGAGCAGTGACGCATACTTAGTCGAGTCACAAGCGTGGAGCCTGGTGGGTGTGATGCCCGCCGGGCTCTCTCGTTGTGCACGGACCCCTACGTCTCCGTACCTTCTTCCACTGCACGTTGCCCACGTTTTTCCGAGATGACCACGGTCGCCCATCCCTGCTGACGTGAGGAGTGGTCCCGGGGCTGAGCCGATCAAGCCGTCAGACGTGGCTGTCATCTTTGATGAGGGGATTATTCCGACGTTATAGTCGGAAGAGTGACGATTTCCGTTCGCCCCATTTCCGTCCCTATCATGCTCGAGTTCATTGCGGCCCGAGGGTCAGCTTCTTTCTTGCAGACCCCGGCATGGGCGCGGGTGAAGTCGGAGTGGCGAGGTGAACGGATCGGGTTCTACGACGGTGACGAGCTCACCGGTGTTGGATTGATCCTCTACCGCAAGCTCCCCAAGCTGCCTCGTCACCTGGCCTATCTGCCGGAAGGACCGGTCCTCGACTGGTCCCGCGACGACATCGCCGGGCACTTTGACGCCCTGGTTGCCCACGTCAAGAAACGCCAAGCTTTCGCCGTGCGTATCGGGCCGGCCGTCGTGCACCATATCTGGGGTACCAAGACGATCAAGGACGCCATCGCCGACGACAACGTCACCTCACTGACTGAGGTGGAACCGGACGTCACGACCCCTGAGGGTGAGCGCGTCATGTCGGTGCTTAAGCAGGGCGGATGGGTGACTGACGAGAGTGGCCACGGATTCGCCGCCGGACAGCCGCAGTTCAACTTCCAGCTTCCGTTACGCCACGAGGATGGCACTCAGAAGACTGAGAACGAGCTCCTCAAGGGTATGAATCAGCTGTGGCGTCGCAACATCAAGAAAGCCAACAAGCTTGGCGTCGAGGTCAAGCTCGGAACCCGTGAAGACTTGCCGCGATTCCACGAGGTCTACCTGGAGACCGCCGAGCGTGATGGGTTCACGGGACGTCCGCTGGAGTACTTCGAGCACATGTGGGACGTTCTGAATGCTGAGGAAGAGGGTCGCATGAAGGTCTTCCTCGCCGAGCATGAAGGAGATCTCGTCGCCTCGACGACCTTCGTCACCGTTGGTGAGCACGCCTGGTACTCCTATGGCGCATCGACCACGGCCAAGCGTGAGGTGCGTGGATCCAACGCCATTCAGTGGGCCATGATTCGTACCGCCAATGAAGCGGGATGCGCTGTGTACGACATGCGTGGCATCGTCGCCGGTGTTGGTGCTGATGATCCGGAGATCGGACTTATCCAGTTCAAGGTGGGCAGCGGTGGCCAGGCGGTGGCCTTCCCCGGCGAGTGGGACAAGCCGATCAACCCCATCCTTTACAAGGCTTTTGACTTCTACATGAAGAGACGCTGACATGCTCAAACTCACTGTTGATGCGGAACGCTGGCACAGTCACGTGGCGGCATTCGTTGATTCCTGCCCGGGAATCGTGCCTGTGACCAAGGGAAATGGATACGGATTCGGACACGCATTGACGGTGCAGGAGTCGCAGCGCCTCGGTGTCGGCATCATTGCCGTTGGCGTGGCCCAAGAGGTGGTGTCGGTCCGTGAGCATGGCTGGGACAAGGAGGTTGTCGTCCTCAACCCGTGGCGACCCGGTGACGAGGTGGCCACTGAGCTGTTGAGCGATTCCAAGGTCATCACGACGATCTCGAGGGCTGAAGACGTGGCCGCTGTGCGTGAGATTGCGCCGGGCGCACCCATCCTCGTCGAGGTGGAGACCTCCATGCATCGCCACGGTGTGCGCGCAGATGAAGTCGCGGCACTGGATCTTGACGGTTTGAACGTGCGTGGATGGACGATTCACCTTCCGTCAGGGGCAGCACTCGATGAAGGTCGCGAGATGGCGCGGATCGTCAAGCGTCATCCGTTGGCCTCACGCGGTATCTGGTTCTCCCATCTCGGCCTTGACGACTACAAGACGCTGTCGAAGGAACTTGACGTCCCGGTGCGGATGCGTGTCGGGACCCGGCTGTGGCTGGGTGACGTCGACGCTTACCGGGTGACGGGAACGGTTCTGGACATCCACTGGCTGCCCAAGGGAACACCGGTTGGTTATCACCGAATCAAGACCCGTGCTGACGGATACATTGTCGTGGTATCGGGAGGAACGGCCCATGGCGTTGCCTTGTCGGCGCCGATCTCTGCCGGGTCCTTGCGGCAATGGCTCATCCCGGGGGCTGAGGCTCTGCAGCAGATGGTGGGACGGGTGACGAGCCCGTTCACCATTGCTGGACGGCGCCCGGTCTTCGCAGAGCCTCCCCACATGCATTCCTCGATGGTCTTCATCGGAGGTCCCGGAGAGCCCGCCCAGGTTGGCGACGAGGTGCCGGTGAACGTCCGTATGACGACGGCGACCTTCGATGAGATTCGCGTGAAGTGATATGCGGGGGCCGCACGTCCCTGGCGTGTGTGCTGTCTCTGCACGCTGCTGAGTGCTGAGCGCTCTGCGAGCGGTGTGATGATAAGCCATGAGTGGCAGGGGGCTGGTGGCTGTGTGGCGAGGGGCAAGGCTTTGCCGCGCCTGTGTGGCTTTGTGTGAGCTGTGTTGGCGGGAGTTTGTGAAGCGTGTGGTTGTCGATGCCTATGTTGAGTTCGAACCGGATCTGTGATGGGGTCACTCCCCTCTTGTCATCCGTTGGCGTGCGTGTGACGCTGCTAGTCGTGCGGTGTAGGTGGTGACCGTGCGGAGGGTCCTGCTGGCCATCCGGTCCGCGACGCCTGAGAGAGGTGGGGAAAGGTGCGGATGCGTGGACTGCGGGTTCTTGCCTGGGGACGAGGATTTCCGACGCCATAGTTATTAATCCATATATCGACAAAGCTATATATGGCTGGAGCTGTTCCACGTGGAACATCGGAGCTTGTGAAGGGTTTCGTCGGCCTGAAGCGTGATTGCTGGTAGAAGCTCCCGCTGCGGTCGTTCGCACTTCGACGCCTTGGGTCTTGCTGGATTGTGTGCTGCTTCAGTCGGATGTGGATGAGTCGGCGCTGTGTTGTGGGGGAAGTCGTATGTGACCCGTTATACCTCCCGCGGAGTCTCAGTTTGTCGTCATGCCATGGCCTGAGCGTTGCTGATCCTTCGAGGCTGGAGATCGCGTGACGATCTAACCGATCTGATATCCGAAATGGCATTCGAGAATGTCGTGGTGAGGCTGTTGGCTGGCGGCACGACACTGGCGAGATTGCATGTTGACCGTACACATCGACGGACGGTGTATTCAGAACTTGAGTCTTAATGACTCAAGATTAGGGTCATTATTCCGTTGTGCTGGAGCTTTGTGCTCGAAGCTAGCGAAATGGGGCACTGAACCACATGACTGGAATTGCGTTGTGTACAAGTTGTTGAATACCAACGGTATCTCGCAAGTGAGGAGACTGGTCGGCTGACTAATCAGATGAACCTTGATGGGTGGAGGCTGCGAGCGACATAGGACCCACAGGGCCCGAGTGTGCACGGGACCTCACTCGCCAAGTGTCTTTGCTGTAGTTGCGCGCCCGACTCTAGGCTTGACAGGTTGATCATGGGATGGATACCACTTGGGAGTGGACAGCTTCGCAACCACTCCCCCCGCCCTCTATGGCACAGCAGTCAATGTTGAAGCGCCATGATGACATGCCAGGGGATGAAGACGGGGAGAGCTATCCGGCACATGTCCTTCGAATTCGATGCTGAATGTTTGTGATCATGCGTGGCCTGATACCTGTCGACGTGATCATGGGCGCGGTCAGGGTTCACCAGCTATGCCCAGTGTTTCATCGGTGGCTGGGTCAGCGTTATTGGGTAGTTCTTAGTCCGAAGAGATCTGGACGATGAAAGGTTCGAGGAGAGGAACAAAGACCCCCAGAACATCATGTGGCCGAGATACCGGAGGGGTGACCGGAGGGTTGGGATGGGCCTTGTCAGGCATGGTGATGGCTGGCGCCAGTGGGATCGGCAGGTCGCGAGGACTCCGAAGGCGACGACCGGGGTACCTGAGGAATGGTGAATGAGGGAGCCTCCTCACTGTATGCAGACATGGCAGGATGTTTGGCATGACCGAGGTGACGGACGACACGATAGCCGAACGACTTTATGGCGACAGCTATAAAATAATTAAACGATATGTCGATATATTGGCTAATCGAGGAGTCGAGTGGGGATTGATTGGACCTCGCGAGGTCGACAGATTGTGGGAGCGCCACATCCTCAACAGTGCGGCCTTGGAAAGCCTGATTCCGCAAGGATCGAGAGTCGCTGACGTCGGGAGTGGTGCAGGATTACCTGGTATTCCACTGGCGGTTTTGCGACCGGACTTGGAGATGACCCTCGTCGAGCCGATGCTGCGACGGTCCAACTTTTTGACCGAAGTCGTAGATGAGCTTGGCTTGGGTGATCGGGTGACGATTGTGCGAGACCGGGCCGAGGATGCAGGTATTTCGGTTGACGTCGTCGTGTCCCGAGCGGTTGCGAAGTTGGCGACCCTTGTCGGATGGACGGCTGGCTTGTTCGGACAGACTGGTTGTCTTCTGGCATTGAAGGGGCAGTCTGCTGAGGAAGAAGTGGCCAAAGCGAAGAAGGAGCTTTCCAAGCGCCATCTGTCTGCAGAGGTGCTTCTCGTTCGTGCCGATCCATCGTCGGAAGTGACGCGCGCAGTGCGCGTCCGTCGGTCTGAATCTGCGTGAGAAGTCGCAGGCTTCGCGGGCGAGAATCCAAATCGAGATTCCTGACGAAGGTGTGCGTGATCGCTATCTGACTAGGTGAGATGACAACTCGGATGTCGCCGAATGCTCTCATGACAACTGAGTCAAGGTTGTCCATCCTGTGCTGGCATCAGGATGACCGTTGGTTCGCGAGGCGGTGGCGGGATACACCAGGAGCGGGTGCTCGTTAGCAGACTGTGACCGTTATGTGGTGAGAGATGGTGAACTCAATGGCGTGTGAGTGACGATGACAGTATTTGGGTTCACGGCGAGGACCGTATGTGAACGACAGTGCCGTCATAGCGTAGTTGGTACCGCGAACGTAGTTGGAGTTTGTAGGTGTATGACTGTGATTTTGGAAGGGGCCGCTGGAGTCTGGGTCGATGAGGCGCTTTGCCGGCTGCGTTGCTAGGGCGATCCGGCAGTTCGATCCAACCTGAGCGAGATGGAATGGCGGTGTTTCACGTGAAACACCAATCCAGGCGTGGCGTTGACGCCATCTCCCAGGCGATCCGACGGTATTGATCGACATGGCTTTGCCAATACGTACCGAGCGACGAACCTTGGTCTCCTCCCTAGTAACTCCTGTCACTGTTCCCACTGGCGTCACCAACACCACCACGACCATCGGTGCCATCCTGAGCCGGTACTGTGCCGTCCAACATTGTTGGCGAGGTTGCCGCTCACATCACCCAGCACAGTGCTGACCAACGCTATTGGTGCCGCGTCGACGGACGTCAACAACACCGTGTTGAACGAGGTCGCGGCACTGTCTGCCGGTATGTAGCCAGATTCGTTCCCGTCGATCGCATCGCCTTCAGAGGGGATGTTGGAGGCAGATAGCCACGGCAGTGCACGAAAACGACCTGTTCGACAGCCTCACCAGCCGGAGCAATCAACTCAACAGCTGGGACGTCAGGCTCATCGAGCAGCCGAACTGCTAGCCCGTATTCGACGGAGCATCCTTACAGGGCGGAATCTCGAGCAGTCCAAGGAATGTGATCATGGGCCATTGGCTCTCGGGACGATGGCATCTTGGATTCGTTGGTGATGTCGCGAAACCGTAGGTAGCGGCCGTCGTCATGGCAGTCCGGGTGGAGGAATGAGTGCAGGCCGGACTGTCCGCTTGGCAGGACGATGTACATTCCCACGACGTGGTTATAAAGAGAGGCAATCCGCCTGAGGGTACCTGTCGCACGATGTAGCCTATGACGAGTTTCAGCAGTGACGAGTCGCGATCCGGGGTTGTCGGACAGAACGGTTCGACGGCTTTTCAGCCGGTATGTTCTTGAGCTATCGCCTATGGTCTAGTTATCCACCAGGAGTATGGGGTTATCCACAGGTGCCCATGGTGAAGATGAGTAGTTATCCACAGGTGGGGAAATGTCTCTGGTTCTGGCGGATGTGCCCGGTAGAGTGACCAAGCGACGGTGTTTCACGTGAAACGTCACTCCCGCTCGCAACGGAAAGGATGCGCATGACCGACGAGGTCCCCATCTATGACGGAGCACCTAAGCGGGCGGCCTTTGATGGGCCCGAGGTGCCTGACGCAGAGGATACGGCAGCCGACCGTGCTGATGGCTCGACGGCATCTGCTGTGCCATTGACACTCCCCCGTCCCACCGGACCCGCCACGATCGTTGTAGCCAATCAGAAGGGCGGAGTAGGGAAGACCACCACAGCAATCAATTTTGCCGTCGCTTTGGCCATGAGTGGTCTAAAAGTGCTCGTCATCGATACCGACCCCCAGGGCAACGCATCGACAGCTCTTGGGATCGACCACGAGGCAGGTACACCGGGAACGTACGAGGTCCTCATTGATGAGGAGGATATTGCCCTCGTCGCCAAGGAGAGCCCGGAGGCGCCCGGTCTCGAAGTCGTACCGGCTACGATTGATCTTTCCGGAGCAGAGCTCCAACTTGTTGATGTGAAGGGGCGGGAGCGCCGCTTACGGAAAGCGCTGCGTAAGTATCTCAAGACTCACGAGGTCGACTACGTTATTCTCGACTGCCCGCCGTCTCTCGGCCTGCTGACCCTTAATGCACTCGTCGCTGCAGACGAGGTTTTGCTCCCTATCCAATGTGAGTATTACGCCCTTGAAGGCGTTACTCAGCTCATGCGCACCATTGACGCTGTCCGTCGTGCGATGAACAAGGATCTCCGCCTTGGGTCGATACTTATGACGATGTTTGACGGCAGGACCAGGTTGTCCACGCAGGTGGATGAGGAGGTCCGGACCCACTTTGCACGCGAAACGATGAAGGCGCGGATTCCGCGGTCCGTCCGTGTGTCGGAAGCGCCAAGCTACAGCCGTAGTGTTCTGACCTACGAGCCGAAGTCCGCCGGCGCCGTCGCATACCGGGAGGCGGCAGCAGAATTCGCCAAGCGACACGCGCCTGTCTCGGATTCCAGTAAGCATGGCGGAGACTCGCCTGTTGATACCTCCGAGACGAAGGAGTTGTGACTGTGGGAGCAAAACACAGCGGACTGGGCCGCGGTTTTGGGGAGTTCTTCCAGAGGACTGATCTCGATGACGATGATGACGACATCCCCGAGGAGGAGGGAGACTTCGCGGACGCCGCTGCGGAAGATAGAGTCCAAGGATCACGATTCGCGCTCATTGATGTTGACAAGGTCCGGCCAAATGGCCAACAGCCACGCAAAATCTTTGACGACGATGGCCTGACGGAGCTGACAGAATCGATCAAGACGGTGGGCGTTTTGCAGCCTGTGGTTGTCACGCCTGTTGACGATGGATATGAGCTCGTCATGGGTGAGCGGCGGTGGCGTGCGACCCGTCAGGCTGGTCTGACGACTATTCCCGCGATCGTACGTACGACAGCGAGCCAGGACATGCTTCGAGATGCTCTTCTCGAGAACCTCCATCGCGTCCAGCTCAATCCGTTGGAAGAAGCCGCGGCGTACGAGCAAATGCTCAATGATTTTGGTTGTACTCAGGACGAGCTGTCTGAGCGAGTTCAGCGCTCTCGCTCGCAAATTGCCAATTCGATCCGCCTGTTGAAGCTGAGTTCAGGTGTTCAGAAGCGACTCCTCGAGGGTGATATCACCGCTGGGCACGCGCGTCCCCTCTTGTCGCTGGATGATCCAGACCTCCAGAGCAAGATAGCCGATCGCATTGTCTCGGAAGGCTTGTCAGTACGCGCCACAGAAGAACTCGTTCGGCAGACACTGGATGACACCACCGAGGTCAAGCCGCATCAGCGCAAGAAGCCTGGGAGGGACACGGAGGCGATGAAGTTGGGAGATGAGCTGTCCCAGCGTTTCCGGACGGCGGTGAAGGTGAAGCGTCGCAACGGTCGGGGCACGATCACGATGGCATTCAGCGATGATGACGAGTTAGAGCGACTTATCGATATATTGTCAAAGTGATAATCACATGACGAATGTCCCTGGCTGATGCTGAAGCGGTGGCCAGGGACATTGTCATGGGTGATTGGTGATCAGGGGATTTGAGTCCACACGACTGGCGAAGGCCTCCCATGCTTCGAGGAGCTACGGGCAGTTGATGGCATGTCCAGGCCCCTGGGCTCGCTGTGGTTGAGCTCTTGGGGGCATCGACTCACGTAGCCTCCGAAACGGAAGCCGCGTCACTTAGCGGGTACTTCGTGGTGAGCCCAGTAGTCCTTTGCCTCGTCAATACGGCGGTCGACATCCTTACGGGCAAAATGCTCGGCAACGAAGGACAGAAACGGCACGGTTCCAGCGAGGGCAATGATGAGCAACCTCGTGAGCGGCCATCCTGCCTTGCGTCCCAAGATGTAGGCCGTGATGAGGAGAACGGGATAGAGCCATCCGTGAGAGACGCCGACGATATTGACCATGGTCGGCCTTCCGGCCGCGTACTTCAGTGGCATTGCGACACACACCAGGACGACCAAGAAGGTGCCCACGAGATAGGCCATGACTCGGTAGACGATCAAGGCTTTGCGTACCCCAGAGATGTCGTCAGGTTCGATCCACGGCTCTGTTTCGGCGTCAGCAGCGCTCCCAGTCGAACCGGGGTTGGACCCATGATCGTGGGCACTGCCACGCACGTCACTCGTGTCTATTGCCTCGCTTGTTGAAGAGGCAGCGTAGAAGTCGTCGCTGGTCACGTCGTCGCAATGTTGCACGTGAAACAGAGTACTGATGCCGGCCAACCGGCTCTGAACCGGCCACCAGTCAATCCTTGTGTTTCCCCGCTGCTCTGGTGAAGGCAATGGACATAGCGATCGTGAAGATCGCAAACACCCACCATTGAAGGGCATAACCACGATTGCGTTCGCCGCCATCTCCCTTGGGAAGCACGGGCTGGGCAGGGGACAGACCTTGGGCACGAGCATCTTGCTCGATGAGGGTCAGTGTTGCCGGCACCAATGGTTGCGGCCACGTCTGGGTCAGCACCTCCAATCGAAGCGACGGCAGCACAGCCGCCGGCATCTGTGGGTTGCGGTGCTCGTCGGACTCCGAAGCAGCCAGGACACCCGTGAGTGTGACGGTGCCCGAGGGAGCTGAGGGAATTTCTTGACCCTTGGAAATCTGGCCTCTGACGACAGCGATCGTCTCACCTGAGGTGAGACGCATTCCCTCGACGGCTCTGACAGGCCATGATGTCCCCACCATTGTGCTGGTCGATGGCTTGAAGGTGCCGGTGATCCTCACCCGACGCCCGTACTGGGCCATGACGTCAGCTCGTTTGGGAGCTTTGTTCCACGTGATGACAGGCTGATCTATACGGGCTTGGGTGGAATTGTTCTGCTGGGACTCGAAGACATTCATCTGCCACAGGCCGAGGACGACCATCACCCCGGCCAGCACTGTGCCGATCAGCATGATCAGCGTCTGCTTGACACGAATAGCAGAGCTGGATCGTGAAGTCGTGCTGTGCTCAACCATGGTTACGGGCGACGTCGTCGACAAGCTGCGAACACACCTCGCCGAGATCCAGGCCAGCAGCTTCCATGGCCACGGGGACAAGGGACGTTGCCGTCATGCCGGGAGCAGCGCCAGCCTCCAGGAACACCGGACGACCAGACTCATCGACGATGGCGTCCACGCGAGAAATGCCGGAGAAGTCCAGCACGCGCTGGACGATGCGGGCCATCTCAGTTGCAGCCTCGGCAGCCTCGTCACTGATGTCGGCGGGAGCCGTCAGACGGGTCTCGCCCCCGGTGTACATCGCCGAGTAGTCATAAACCCCGCCGACCGGACAAATCCCCACGGCAGGCAACACTCGCGTCCCCTCGGAGGTCGTGATCATGCCAATTGCCAGCTCAGTACCGGTGATGAACTCCTCGACGACTGCCATGTCGTCATACGCGTACGCATTGGCGATGGCTTGGGGGAAGTCTGCGGCATCGTCGACCTTCGTGACCCCCAAGCTCGAGCCTCCCCGAGCTGGTTTCACGATGACTGGAAGTCCGAACCGTTCCAAGATGGACCGGATGACGGTCCGAGCTCCAAGCTTTCGGAAAATGTCGTGGGGGAGAGCCGCCTGCTGCGGCGTGACGACACCCGCGGCAGCAACAGCTCGTGACGCAATGGACTTGTCGAAGGAAATACGGCAGGTTGCCGGTCCCGACCCCACATAGGGGATGCCCATGAGTTTGAGGACTTCAAGAAGGGCGCCGTTCTCTCCCAGGCCGCCATGCAGCATGGGGAAGACGACGGCTCCGTCGTTGGCACGTAGGGTCTCGATGAGGGAGGAGTCGATGTCGGCCTCGACGACCTCATGCCCGACTCGCCGCAGCGCCTGGGCAACGGTGCGACCTGACTTCAGAGAAATGTCGCGCTGGTGGCTGAGCCCCCCGGCGAGGACGACGACTGGTTGCAACATGGAACCATTCAACCAGCGTCATGACGATGATGGGGATACCGACCCTCCCGTGACAGCCAGACAGGGCACACAACCGCGGCCATACGCGGATTCTTCACATCGATTCGCAGATAAATCGACAAATCTCCGATTTCTCAGTCAGTGGCCAGGTGAACCTTGCGGTCCCATGAGTCATTGTCCGGTGAGCTGGACACGGCGTCGGACCCGGGGGCGAGACCCTCACAGACCGCGGAACCGTCCGTGCGGAATCAGGCGAGGTTTGGTCCAGGCCCAAGATCGCGGGAACGACTTCGACCATCAGCCAGCTCGAAGGTCTCGGCGATCTCGAGCTCCTCGCGCATCACACCGGCAAGCCTCTCGACTCCGACCTTGATCCGCTCAGGCGTCGGGTAACAGAAGGACAGCCGAATATTGCGCTGTCCCCGTCCGTCGGCGTAGAAAGCCGTTCCCGGGGTGTAGGCAACGAGCTTGGTGACGGCCCGAGGGAGCATAGCCGCCGAGTCGACCGCTCCAGGCATCGTCAACCAGACGAAGAATCCACCGGACGGACGAGTCCACGTCGTCCCCTCAGGCATGTGCTCGGCCAAGGAAGCCAACATGGTGTCGCGACGGATGCGGTACATGTCGATGAAGCTTCGGACCTGTCCGCGCCAGTCCCAGTGGGTCAGGTAGCTGGAAATGGCGAACTGGGAAAAGACCGGCGGGCACAAGGTCGCCGATTCCTGGGCGAGGACCAGCTTGTCGTGCACGAAGGTCGGGGCTAGCACCCACCCGACGCGAAACCCCGGAGCGAAGGTCTTGGAGAACGAGCCTAGGTAGACGACGTTCTCGGGATCCATCGACTTCAGGGTCGGCAAGGGATCCTCGTCAAGATTGAGTAGACCGTACGGATTGTCCTCGACCACGAGAAGGTCGAGCTCGTCTGCCATGGCCAGGATCTCACGTCGTCTCTCGGCCGACTGGGAGATTCCCGACGGGTTCGAGTGGTTGGGAATGGTGTAGAGGAACTTGACCGACTTGCCGTCACGACGGGCCGCCGTCCCCTCCTCGCGCAGCGACTCCGGCACCAGGCCGCTGTCGTCCATGTCGACGTGGATGACCTCGGCCTCGTACGAGGCGAAGGTGTTGAGCGCTCCGACGTAGGACGGCGATTCCGCCATGATGACGTCACCCGGGTCGCAGAAGATTCGAGTCACGAGGTCGAGTCCTTGCTGGGACCCGCAGGTGACGGTGACGTCGTCGGGGTCAGCGATGAGACCTTCGACGGCCATGACCTCGCAGATGTGCTCGCGGATCTCCGGCTCGCCCTGGCCCGATCCGTACTGCATGACGACGGCACCGCGGGTGTCGACGAGCTCCTTCAACGACTCACCGACGACGTCGAGGGGAAGATCGGCGATGTTCGGCATGCCACCGGCCAGCGAGACGACTTCGGGACGGTTCGCCACCGCGAAGAGAGCCCGAACCGGGGAGGTCTTCAGACCGAGAGTGCGGATGGAGTAGCGATCATGGAACTTGTCGAAGGTGGTATCGACGCGACGGCTTGTGATGGCCTCGGCGGCTTTGGGAGCAGCAGCGGCAGCGGCATTGATGCGCACGTCGTCGGTCGAAGGGACAGGCTTCCTGATGATGTGGTCTGTGCTGCTCACCCTCCCACTGTGCCCCACCAATGCCTCGGAAATCTAGAATGACACTCGTACGAGTGTGGTCTATTTCACCCACAGGGCGTCACAGAAAGCCCTGTCGGTAGTGTTCACCGCCACAGGGCATGTTGGGGATCAACGGAGGAGGCATCGTGCGAGTCAGACACCTGACGACTCTGGCGAGGGAAGATGCCGCATCCCTTGGTGTTTCCGGAAATCTTCGTCCTTGGGGGATTGACGCCGACTCGTCCCTTCCTGACTGGGCTGACGCCGCATGCCGAGCCTGGGGGTTCTTCGGGGTCGCGAGCCGGCACGGAGACGAGGTCGACGGGATCATCCTGGTGGCACCCGAATCCTGTCTTCCCGTCGAACACCCGATGTCGAAAATTCCCCGTACACCCGGGGGAGCGGTTCTGGTGGGCTTCCTGCCTCATCGAAATGATGTTTCTTGGGGGCGAGTACGCACCTCGTTCCTGGCAGCACGCCTGAACGGGTCGGTTCCGGTCATCGAGGCCAGTGCTGTCGTCGGACCATGGGTTGATCGGCGGCTTGCGCCGGTGACCTGGTTGGAGTCGTGGGGATTCCAGGAGGCCGACCCCATGTGCGCGGGGCCCGTTCGACGGATGAGGCTGGATCTGCGTAGGTCAGTCAAGACCGAGGAGACGTGGGCGGAACGCTTGTTCGGGTGGCTGCGTGGTAACGGACTTGCTCCAGCTGACGTCGGTCGATTGCGATGGCCGACGGGTTCAGTGCGCCATGATCACGAACCGCCGGCGACTTTTATTCAGACCAGGACGCAGTCTCCGCAGCAGGCCATTCGCGAGCCGCTCACCTGATAGTAGAGACAGCAACTACGTCGATGGAACCCTGGACCAGCAGTAATACCAGGGCGAGGGTCGACCATGATCAACAACTCGGTCGCAGCGTCGATGGCGGCCTGGCGTAGATCAGGACGGCAGCGGGAAATCATGACCACCGACGTGCTCACGGCCGACGCGAGGTTGTCGCGAGCAATAATTTTGCTCAGCCCGGCCACGATGAAAGCATCCGTGATCCTCTCCACTGCCGAGTCGGTGATTTTCGCCGATCCTGGTTTCCAGGCCACTGACACCGGAATCGGAGCCTGAAGCACATCCTGGAACCAGAGATCCTCCAGGCGGGGGAAAATGACATCGTGGCCCAGAGCCCGTGCTGTCACCACTGGCACGACGAGCCTGGCGACAATTCCCAACTGAGTGGCGGACAAGGCGACCCGACGGGGAACTGGACCGGGAGCTGCGGCGACATCGTGACCGTGACCGGCCCTTCCCTCGTGGCGTTGGGCCAGCAGGGCCTCGTGGGTGTGGTTGATGCGACGGTCCATGACCTCGGGCGTCACCAGTTGGGTAGCGGGAAGCCAGGAATTGGCGGGGGCCTCGTTGGATCGGTGGGTTTTGGCCCTGACCCCGCATCCGAGGTGGTTTTCGACACTGACCCACTCGTCGAAACCCGCTGCAGTCAGATCGATGATGTCCACGCACCCATGGTGCTTCCCCCACGGTGGCAGGAGCAGCTGAATTGGGATTTTTGGACCCGGGGCGTCGGTAAAACGCTGATCCTTCGCAGCGAGCGGGGTTGGTGACAGGCACACGACAACCTTCCGGGGACAGTCACCAGGATCCGGGTGCAAAAGCTCCATCTCGGACAGGGCTGAGGCACTCGGATGCGTCGATCCTTGGCGAGGCGGGGATTTTGCCACCATGAGGAGGGCGGCTGTGGAAGACCCCGCAGGGAGAGATCGGTCCCGGGTGACATCACCCGGGACCGTCAATCTCAGCGGAAGTTGACCTGCCGTCCGAGGGTTCCCACCAATTGCTGGCGGTATTCCTCACTGACGGCCCGGTCGTGGAAGCCACGGACGTGATCCAGGCGAGCCTGGACGTCAATCTCCTCGCAGGCGGCGGCGTTGCGCGGGTCAGCCATGAACTCCTCGAGTTGTGCGATGCCCCTCTCGGAGCGTCGGACGTCCTCGGCCTGCTTGGCGTCGAGGCGCTCGGCATACCAGTCAGAGGCCAGCACGGACTCATGGGTGAACATTTCTCTCAACTCGGGATCGTCCAGGGTCCAGCCCTCCGAACAGGTCCCGTTGGCCATGACCTCGAGCAGGGCCCGAATCGGCGGCACGGCCAGTGAGATCGTCCCGTCGTCGAAGTAGGCCTTGGCCACCCGGGCGTGAGTCATCGAGATCGTCCGCACCGAATCAGCGAAGATCTCGGCGTCCTGCAGCTCCGGACGCAGCATCTCCGGGGTGAAAACCGTATCGGGGTGCAGGAAAATGCGGCCGAAGTAGGCGCGCATGAACTTCTCGGTCATGCGGTAGCCCAGACGGGAAGCGAGAATGAGCTCGCCGTCCTTCTCGAAGTCCTCCATCTTCTCCAGGTACCCGCCCTCGATGAGGGTCTTGGCATCCCTCTCCGTCGGCGACATCCGGGAGAAGATTTCCGGAACGAGCAGGGAGATGTCGTGGGCCACCTCGACGTTGGGCCCGATGAACCCGGCCGAGGACAGCCAGCCGTCGTAACCCGACAGCACGAAGGACAGGAAGGAGGAGTTGAGGTCAAAGACCGCCGGCAGGGCATTGAACGGAGCCTTCGTCAGCGCCCCCTCCGAACCGGCACCCGTCGTCGAGGGGCTCTTGCCGGTCATGGAGGAGATGAACTCCATGAACAGCTCCGGCAGCTCCATGTAGTGCAGTGGGTTGTAGGCGCACAGAGCCGGAATCTTGTCCTCCGGCGGGTTGTTGCGCCGTCCAGCGGCGACGATGTCGACCGGGAGCGGTAGTGGCTCGTTGCCCCGACGGCCGTGATACAGGTGGCTGGCCAGGTTCGCGATGGCCGTCTCGCGCGGCTTCGCGATGTCGGGACGAATCTGCAGGTAACGCGGGTTACGCGACCGCACCCCGTCGATGAGGCGCGGATCAGCACTGGAGACGATGTACTTCGGTTCCTCGGAAGGATCGGAGTCGGCGAAATTCGACAGGAACGTGCGCATCGGCTTGGTGAAATTCGGGGAGGTCACCCCGTCGTCGCCCCGGCT
>OAXA01000075.1_pt1 | contig 16450 bp, 17 predicted proteins | sample 1501441 | NCBI WGS metagenome assembly OAXA01 (sample SAMEA2580299, study PRJEB22360) | human gut metagenome | biome: human gut; feature: human-associated habitat; material: faeces | place: Denmark | collected 2008/2010
CTCGACGATGCCCCCCCCCCCTTCCCCTCCCGGCTGCTGGCGCGGCTGGACAACCCGCTCTACCGGCACCTGACCGACGCACTGTGGGCCGTCCACGTCCTGCTCATCCCGCTTCTGCGAGCCCCGGAACCCAAGGACATCCTGGACACCGCCACCTCGCACCGCCAGATGCTGCGGACCGCGCAGGCTGGAGACACCGACTCCTACCTGGTAGCAATCAAGTCCCACTACCGCCCGCTCCTAGCCTCAGTTGGCCGCTGAACGGCGGGCGGCGTGCTCCCGGGCACCCTGCCTCAGTGCGCTGCAGGCTCTAGCAGGCCCGGGTAGGTGCCGTTGGCGATGACCCGCCGCAGGTTCTCGGCCGGGTCTTGCGGCTGGAGGCGACGCTCCAGCCAGGACTGACGTGCCTGCTCCAGGTCACGCGCCAACCAGGTGCTGCACACCACCTCCATGGCATGGGTCCCGCCGGGATAGACGTGCAGCTCGCAGTCTCCGCCGTCGCGCCAGATCCTGCTCGCCATCTCCACGACCTCGTCACGGAAGACCTCCGCAGAGGCCACGGAGAGGAAGACAGCGCCCATCCCGCCAAGGTCGCGGGCGCGGGAGGCGGCGTCCTCCTCAGTCACCTTCGCGCCTCCTCTCCGCTCGCCAAGGACCTGGTCCCACGCCCAGTTGTTCCAGGACGCCGGCCAGCGCCCGTCCTGCGGGTACTGCGCCGCAGAGGAAGGCCGGACGACGCCGTCGGGGTCCTGCATCCCGGTGCGGTCGTCGAGCATGGGGTAATCCAGGAGATAACCCAGCGCACGAGGTCCGCCCGGCTGGCGGCCGGCGAGCGCGAGGCACATGCCCAGTCCTCCCCCAGCGCTCGGACCGGTGACGATGATCCGCTGCGGATCACAGCCCAGCTCCTCAGCATGCACATGCGCCCACCGCAACGCACTCACGCAGTCCCGCGTCGCCGCGGGCGAGGGGTGCTCAGGAGCCAACCGGTACTCCGGGGAGACGATCACCCCTCCCCATCGCCGCATCCACGGCACGCAACGTACGACGTCGTCGTACCGGTTGCCCACCACCCGTCCCCCGCCGTGCAGCGAGAGGAACAACGGCGCACCCGCTCCCGCCTCGTCAGGACGGACCAGAGCGTCCTGGCCTGTGCGGACGACGGCGAGCGTCATCGCCGAGCCGTCCTCGCGACTGATCTCACGCTCGGTCGCTACCAGGTCCGGGTGCCGGTCCAGCAGGCGCTGGCGCGTGACCTCGACCGGCCTGCGCCAGGCAGGCAAGGTCTCCTCGTTCAGGGGAAGGTCGAGACCAGCAGCGTCCAGCGCATCAAGAACCACCTGAGTGTGTGGGTCATAGGCGGGACGCACAGGAGGAAGGGCAGACATCAAGATTCCTTCAGTAGCATGGCGGCTGCCGGGTCGCAGACGTCATCTCCCGTGCCGCGCGCTGTCCTCCCCACGGTGGGAGCGCACGCAACGGGCTCTCAAGGCGCCCCGGTATGTCCGCCCCATCCTAGGAGAGTCCCTTTCGTATGTCCTACGGCCAGCCTCCCAGTGTCGCCGATCCTGTCTCCTCCTCCCCTCGCCCCAAGGACCCCGTTGACGCCGTTCCTCCCTTCGGACGCCTTGCCGTCCTCGGGGTCCAGCACGTCCTGGCCTTCTACGCGGGCGCCGTCGTCGTCCCCCTGGTCATCGCCTCCGGGCTGAACCTGGACGCGGCCACCACCGTCCACCTCATCAACGCCGATCTCCTGACCTGCGGTATCGCCACGATCATCCAGTCCGCCGGCCTGGGACCGAAGATTGGTGTACGCCTGCCCCTCATCCAGGGTGTGACCTTTACCGCGGTCTCGCCGCTCATCGCCATCGGCCTGGCAGCCTCAGGCGGTGCCGGTGGCACGCAGGGGCTGACGGCGATGTACGGCTCGATCATCGCTGCCGGTCTCGCCACCTTCCTCGTTGCGCCGTGGTTTGCCCGCCTGCTGCGTTTCTTCCCGCCGGTAGTCACCGGCACGCTCCTGACGGTCATGGGCACCACGCTGATGAGCGTGTCCGCCGGGGACATCGTCGCCTGGGGTACCCAGGCCAGCGCCGCGGGGGCGGATCCTGCCGGCCCCACCCTGCGAGGCCTGGGCTACGCCATGCTCACCATCGCCCTCATCGTGCTCGTCCAGCGTGTCTTCAAGGGCTTCATGTCCACGATCTCGGTTCTCATTGGCCTCGTGGTGGCCACGGGCCTGGCCTGGGTCCTGGGTGACACTGACTTCTCCGGCGTGGGCGAGGCGGCCGTGGTCGGCATCACCACGCCCTTCTACTTCGGCATCCCCACCTTCACCGTCACCGGCATCGTCTCCATGCTCATCGTCATGGCTGTCACGGCGGTGGAGACCACTGGTGACGTCTTCGCCACCGGCGAGGTCGTCGGCAAGCGCATCACGCCCACGCACGTGGCCAACGCCCTGCGCGCTGATGGCCTGTCGACGATGCTGGGCGGGGTGCTCAACTCCTTCCCCTACACCTGCTTCGCCCAGAACGTCGGTCTGGTGCGCCTGACGCGGGTGCGCTCACGCTGGGTGGTCACCTGCGCCGGCGTCATCATGATCGTGCTGGGCCTGCTGCCCAAGGCCGCTGCCGTCGTCGCCGCCATCCCCTCCCCCGTCATCGGCGGAGCCTCCCTGGCGATGTTCGCCTCGGTGGCAGTGGTGGGTATCCAGACCCTCGGCAAGGTTGACATGCATGACAACCGCAACGCCGTCATCGTCTCGACCTCGGTGGGGCTGGCGCTGCTGGTGACCTTCAAGCCCGATATCGCCTCGATGATGCCTAGCTGGCTGGCCATCCTCTTCGGCTCGGGCGTGACGATCGGTGCGCTGACCGCCGTCATCCTCAACCTGCTGTTCTTCCACCTGGGCCGTCAGGACGGGGCCGACGTCGCACTCGTCCATGGCCGGGCGGTGGGCCTGGACGAGGTCAACGAGATGGAGCGCGAGCAGTTCGTTGAGGTCTTCTCGCGCCTCTACGCCGACGCCACCTGGCCGGCCGAGCGCGCGTGGGAGCACCGCCCCTTCGCCTCGACCGCCGCACTGCGTCAGGCCTTTGAGGACGAGGTCCTGTCCGCCCAGCCGCAGGAGCAGGAGGCCCTCATCCGCGGCTACGCCGACATCACCGAGCTCCTGCTGGGCGAGGACGGCAACACCCAGGCCGAGCTCGACACCGCCTCACTCGCGCTGGGCTCCTTCAACGACGCCGAGGAGGCCGAGCTTCGCGGCCTGTCCCAGGCCTACCAGGAGAAGTTCTCCCGTCCCCTGGTCATGTGCGTGGAGCGCCTGACCGACCGCCACCAGCTGCTGGCCCGCGGCTGGGCACGCGTGGAGAGCTCGCCGGCCCGCGAGGCCCGCTGCGCCGTCGGCGAGGTCATCGACATCGCCGACGAGCGCTTCGACGCCATGGTGGCTGACGCGAACCCTATCCGTAGCGCCTGGTCGCGCAAGTTCGAGCAGCTCGACTAGGACCGGCGCCGCCTGACGCGGGTGCGGCCGGGGAGGACAGTACGTGAGAACGCGGGGGGGGCCAGCCCGCCCCCCCCGGCCGCACCCGTTGTCGCAGAAACGACGGCGCAGGCGCCTACCAGCGATCGTGCACGTGGGAGCGGATGAGCCGGTCGTAGAGCTCCTCCAGGGCCGTGTGCAGCTGCGCTGACAGCGGCTCAAGGTTGCCGGCAGCGGCGTTGGCCCGGGCCTGGGCACTGTTGCGGGCACCGGGAATCACGGTGGTCACGCCCACCTGGTCCAGGATCCAGCGCAGAGCGACCTGGACGGGGCTCGCCCCCTGGGGACCGAGCTCAGAGCACAACGTCACGAACTCGCGAGCAGCCTGGACACCGACCTCGTAGGGGACGCCGGAGAAGGTCTCTCCGACGTCGAAGGCCGAGCCGTCACGGTTGTAGCTGCGGTGATCAGCGGGGGCGAAGGTCGTGGTCTCGGTGTAGCGGCCGGACAGCAGGCCGGAGGCGAGCGGGACGCGCGCGATGATCGCGGTGTCCATGCGCTGCGCCGTCGGCAGGACCTCCTCCAGGGGCTTGCGCCGCAGGACGTTGAGGATGATCTGGACGCTGGCGCAGCCAGGTCGGCTCATGGCACAGAGGGCCTGATCGCAGGTCTCCACGCTCACGCCGTAGGCGCGGATACGCCCCTGCTCGACCATCTCCTCCAGCCAGTCCCAGGTCTGCTCGGCGTCGATGACCTCGCTGGGCGGGCAGTGGAGCTGGACCAGGTCCAGGGTGTCCACGCCCAGGTTCTCCCGCGACCGATCGTTCCAGGCCCAGAAGGCGTCGCGGGTGTAGTTCTCAGGCAGCTGAGCCACCCGCCGTCCCATCTTGGTCACCACCGTCAGGCCGGCGTCGGGGTGGTCCTTGAGGAAGCTGCCCACGAAGCGCTCGGAACGGCCGTCGCCATAGACATCGGCGGTGTCGATGAAAGTGACGCCGCTGTCTAGGGCGGCCTCAAGCGTGGCGGTGGCGTCGGCCGGGTCTACCTCGCCCCAGTCAGCGCCCAGCTGCCAGGTGCCGATCCCTACCGCGGAGACCTGGCGGCCCAGGGCGTGAAACGGTCGTGTCTCCATTGACTGCTCCTGAATCCTTCGGTGCAGGGTCATGATGTCATGGCCCGGGGGCAGGCGGACCTGCCTCACGCGGCTCCCGGAAGAATACGGCGCGATGAGGGTGTGTTGTCTTGGTGCCGATGCTGCTAGCATGACGGTCCGGCCCCACGGGGCCAGTTGCCGGTCCTCGTCTCGACGGCGGCCATTGACAACTACACAGGGGATGATCGGTTTCGACGACGGTCGTGGGTTCAGGAGAAGCGGGTCGAGGATGCACAGTCATCTCGTCAACGCTCTGTGCGAACCAATAGGTGCCGATAACACTCGCACCGACTTCGCCCTCGCCGCCTGAGCGAGCCTCGAAGTCCGTCAGCCCGGGGACTGCTTCCGCCCCGGTTCCTGGCGTCATCTAGGGAGCCACTGCTGAGGTTCTTCGTCATCGAGGGCTTCGGGACTTTTAGGTGACTGAGCCCGTCGGCGTCCTTGTTCGCGTGAGACGCCGGGGCTGAGAAAATCGCTAGCGAACTGCACCCGGAGAAGTCCTGTTGCACCACCGTCGGACGGGGGTTCGATTCCCCCCATCTCCACTTGAAGACCCCGGAACCCTTGAGGTTCCGGGGTTTTTCGTTGGTATGGCAGGGTTTCACTCGGCGGTTCAAAGTTCATGTAACACCCTGGATTGGTACCGTTTGGTACCAAAATCGGTACCATATCGGTACCAAATCCGGTGGAGATTCTAGGGAGAGAACCCGCCATGACACAGCCACTGCCCAGGGGCATCGTGCGGTACCGCGACCGCTACCGCGTGCGCGTCACCGTCGACGGCCAGCGCATCGTCGTGGGCGACTACGACACCCCGGGCGAGGCGCGCAACGCCCTGACTCTCGCACAGGCGGACATCCTGCGCGGCACCTTCGTCTCACCGGCCGAGCGCAGGGCCGCCGCCCGCGCCGCCCGCGAGAAGGCACGCGCGGACTCCCGCAAGGCCGAGGAGGAGTCCCTCACCATCTCGCAGTGGGCCGAGATCTGGCTGCGCCAGCTCGCCGACGCCGGACGCAGCCAGTCCACGCTCATCACGCGCCGCTCGACCCTGCGAGCCCACATCCTGCCCACCATCGGCAGCCGCACGCTCGCAAAGCTCCGCCAGGACGACGTCGACGAGCTGCTGCGCTCGCGCCACTCCCCCGCCGTGCGCACCAACGTCGCCTCCACCCTGCGCGCCATGCTGCGGGCGGCCGCATTCCAGGGCGCCGGGGGCCTGACAGCCGTGCCGGTGCGCATCCCCGTGCCCAAGCCCAACACCTCCGCCGCCCTGGACGCCTCACGGATCGCCACACCCGAGCAGGTGCGCGCCCTGTGCGAGGCAATGCCGCCGCGCCTGGCCCTGGCCCCGATGCTGGCCGCGATGATGGCCCTGCGCCTGGGAGAGGTCCTGGGGCTGCAGCGCGGCGACGTCGAGGGCCTGGAGGACGCGGGCGGAGCGGTGCTGCACGTCGTGCGCCAGTGGAGCTCCAAGACGACCGGAGGCGCCGCCTACACGCCGCCCAAGGCAGGATCCGCCGGCGCACTGGCGATCCCGGATGTGCTCGTGCCCATGATCGCCGAGCACCTGGAGCGGTACGTCGGCGGCGACGCGCACGCCCCTCTGTTCACCGCCGCCGGTGCGGAGCGTCCGCTCAGCCAGACCGCCTTCGATCGGCACTGGCGCAAGGCGCGCGAGGTCGCAGGGATGGAGGGCTACAGGTTCCACGACCTGCGACACACGGGCCTGACCATGTATGCGCGCACCGGTGCGACGCTGGTGGAGATCATGGCGCGCGGGCGCCACCGCAACCCGGACGTGGCGGTGCGCTATCAGCACGCCACGATGGAGCGTGACCGCACGAACGCCGCCAGGCTCGGCCAGGCGTGGGCGGGCTGAAACAGCCTGCACACGACGACGACGAAACCGCCCCCACCAGCCATGCGGCTAGCGGGGGCGGTTTCGGTGGTGGAGGCCCGAGGCGCGGGGCTATGCCCGCTCGGCCTCGACGGCGTGCAGGCGCTGGTCCTGCTCGCGCATCTGCACCTCGTGGTCGTGCAGGCGCTGGTCGTGGTCGTGGCGGGCGTCGGCCAGTTCACGGCGCAGCGCGGCCATGGACTGACTGTGGTCTGCCTGCTCGCGCAGGATGATCGCCTGTGTCGACTCGATCCGCGTGAGCTGGTCCTTCATCGATGAGCCATGGTTGTGCTCGACCTGAGCGCGCACGGCGGTGACGTCGCGTGCCAGGCCGTCATCCCGGCTGTCGCGCTTGCGCAGGGTGACCACGGCACTGATCAGCGCCGCCAGGCCAGCAAGGCCCCCGAGGCTGGACAGGGTCTCCAGGGCATCAGCGATCGGGGGCGGCATCACAGGGCACCACTCCCATCACCGGTGGCGATCGCGGTGTCAGCCCGGGCAGGGTCAGCGATCGAGGTCAGGACGGAGGCGATGACGGCCAGGGCGACCGTGGAGGCCACAGCCGGCCAGGGCACGTCCCCCAGGAGGGTCGCCGTCCCGATACTGGCTAGGGCGGTCTGCGCGGCGGTCTTGAGGGCGCGCTCAGCCACGCCCAGCCACCAGGTGTGACGCGTGTAGGTCTCAGGCAGTACGTGCTTCGCCATGGCTCAGAACCTCCCTGCGTTGAGGGCGGTCTGGATCGCGCGCGCGGTGACAGCACCCAGGTAGCCGTCCACCGCGACCCCGAGCCTGGCCTGCCAGGCGCGGACCGTGTCCGGGCCGATGAGCCCGTCCACACCCACGCCCAGAGCCGCCTGCAGGGCGCGGATGACGGCGGAGCCGCTGCCGCTGCGGTCCCACACCCAGCCGCCGCCAGCAGCCGGGACGTAGACCCGGTTGGGCGCCCACTGGCCCCAGACCTCCCCGTCGACGGGCGTGCCCAGAGCCGCCTGCAGGGCGCGGATGGACGCCCACCCGATCACGCCGTCCACCGCCAGCCCACCAGAGGCAGCAGGGGCCGGCGCCGGGGCGGCGGGTGCTGCACCGCCGGCGATCTGGCGGGCTCTGGCGTCCAGGTCCCGCAGCCTGGCGTACCAGCGGCCGGGGCACGCGGTGGACATGTGGTCACGGTGCCCGCGCAGAGGCAGGTCCCCGTGCTCGGAGCGGATCGCGGCCACCAGCCCCGCCACCGTCTCAAAGTCGCCGTCCGACATCTCCGGACGGCACTCAATGCCGATGCCGCGCGGGTTCCCGGACGGTCCGGCGTGCCAGGCCCGGTCACGGTCCGACACCAGCTGCGTGACGCGGCCAGCGGACGCGACATAGTGCGCGCTGGCACCGTGGTTGGAGCGACTACACAGGTAGCCGACCACGCCCTGGTGGGTCTGCCCGTCCACACCCCAGTGGTGGATCACGATCTGGTTAGGCGCGCCAGCCGGGCGGCCTGGCGAGTAGTTCGGGCTCTGCCGGACGTCTGTCACGGCAGAGTTTGGGGCGATCTGTGTCATGTGCTCCTCCTCGATGGGCATGACAAGAGCCCCACGCCGTGACGGCGGTGGGGCTCGGTGTTTCGTGTAGGTCAGTGGGCTGGGGTGTACAGGGCTGGCACGCCGTCGGGCCGCCAGTCGGCCTGGGAGGTGTGCTCCTGCACGACCCGGTACACCTGGCCGTCGTAGGTCACCAGGTCGCCGGCCTCGTAGTGCACGCCTGCCTGCCAGGCCGGCGCGGAGGGTGCCGGCTCAGGGGCTGGGGCCTGGTCGATGATGGACATCGTGTCTCCTTAGACGCTTAGGCGCACCAGGTTGCCTCTGTGGTCGGTGGGCCAGGGGGTGGGCAGGGTGAGGTAGTCAGGGCTGTCTGTCTCGTCCACGCGCGCTGTGCGGCACACCGACTGCGACGGGCCGACCAGTTGTGCTGACAGCAGGGTGGTGGCAGCTGGGTCGTGGAAGATGAAGTCGATGCGGTCGCGCACGTCGGCCAGCGGCGCCCATGACAGGGCACCTGGGTCGTGTCCGGGCACTGCTACCGGCCAGGTGACACCCGGGTGTGTGAGCGGGTCAGGATGGGCCTGTCGGAAGGTGTCGGCGAGGCCCTTGTCCGCGAAGGCCTTGGTCGTCTCCCACACGCGGGTCACGCCCATGTGGTCGAAGGCGTACATCGCGTCGATGGTGTAGTCCAGGTGGGAGGGCTCGTTGAAGTCTCCCCCCGCGACAGGGGCGCGTCCCGCGGTGGTGTCGGCTCGCATCATGGCTGCCACGGTCGCGCCTACTGCCGGTCGCCTTGACTCGACGTTGACGCGCTTGAGGTCATCCTCGTCCAGGACTGGGGATGGCATAGGCCCCCACCCCCATCTGCCGGAGGGCAGGTAGCGGGTGGAGCCCCCGTACCCCCTGTACAGGAAGGGCGTGTAGTACTCGTACTCCAGGTGCATGGAGTAGACCGCGAGCGTGCGTCCAGGGTGGGCGACGTGTGTCGCCAGATAGTCGTCGCTGCGCCCCACCTTGGCGACCGGCCATCTAGCGAGAACACCGTTACGTGCTGGGTCACTGGCGGCGTACCAGCCGTCTCCTAGGAGGTGGCGCAGCTCCTCAACCGCCTGGGGCGTGGACTCGCTGGTGATGACGACGTCGGCATGGGTGGTGCGGACGATGTCGGCGCATCTGGCTATCCCGTCTGGCACCTTTGTTCCGGACATCCAGATGTTCAGCTGCAGGATGGTCACCTGTGCCACAGTGGTCTCCTCTTTCCGTCGGTGGGCCTACTTGACGACCCAGGACATGGACACCGGGTTGACGCCCCAGGAGGTGGCGCCGCGGACCCCCAGGCGCACGTCAGCGTTGGCGATGAGGTAGCACGCCTGCCCGCTGGAGGTGGGGACCTGGCACATCACGCCGTGGCTCTGATCGGGGTAGTAGGGGCGGATAGAGGGGTCGATGGAGAGTAGCTTCTTCTCCTCCCATCCTGACGTCCCCTGCCAGGGGCCGCGCAGGACGATGTTGATGGTGATGACCTTGCCGACCTGGTGCGCTCTCCAGTCCCCTGGTTTGACCCAGCCGGCAGTGTCGACCTGCGTGAGCAGGTGCGTGACATCCCGGCTGACCGGCACCTCCGGGGCGGGTGGCGCGGGAGGGTAGGACCACGGTGCGCGCACCACGCCCGACGCGCCGATGTCCACCCCGCGTGTGGCCCCGCGCGGGACCGTGACGGTGAAGGCCACTAGCGCCCCTGCGGGAGGGGCGGGTGGTGCGGGCGTGGCCGAGGGGGTGCCTCGGGTGACTCCGACCTCCACCTGGCTGTCGGGGTGGGAGGCGTCGGATTCATAGTCCAGCTGACGTACCCAGATGATGTCGATGCGTGGGTGGGTCTGGTCGCCTATCGCTAGCGTCTGTGTCCCGTCGGCCACACGCGGGGTGTACCAGCCGCCGCCGTGGGAGGGGATGACAGCGTTGAAAGCGGTCCAGGAGATCGCCATGGAGGTGGCAGACAGGGTGATGTCGGCTGCTCTGTCCTGGTAGGCGATGCCGGGGCGGTCAGCGATCATGGACAGGGCTGCACGCAGGTCGGCTGCGGAGACCACCCCCTTAGGCCTGCCTGAGGCCTCATCCCACCCTGCGACGATCCCTCGGCTTGCTGACGGTTGCATTGCGCCACTCCAATCTTAGGGCTTGATATGTCACGGCATGAGGACGATGAGCGCGTCTAGGCTCATGCGTGTGCCTGTGGACGGGCCCTGGCCGTAAACCAGGACCTCTACAGTCACGGCTGCGGCACGAGACACGTCCATCACTGCGGTGTGGGTACCTAGCAGGTGCCAGCCGCCGGCTCCTGCAGGGACGCAGGCCAGAGGCGGGGAGATCTCCCCGTTGACTCGGACCCGCACGGTCGGAGGAGGGGCGTCCTGCTGGCTGTCTGCTGGGGCCAGGCCGGTGATGCCGGCCATGATGTGGCAGGTCGTCTTGCCTCTGGGCGCCTGGATCGTGGCGGACGCTGCGACAGCCCCAAGATCGCCTCCGGGGGCCCAGCCCGTGCTCTCACGGTGCAGGGTCAGTAGCGTCGGGCATGATGCTGATGCTCGTCCTAGCTCCGCCAGGGTGCCGTGGACTTGGCCGGACGTCATGGCTGACAGGTTGTCCACCCTGTCGGACAGTGTCTTGAGCCTGTCTGGCACTGCACTAGCCACTGTGCGTATCGGTCTATACGTGTGCGACATCATCCCACCGCCTCGGTGATGGCCTCGCGGCACGAGCAGGTGACCCACTCGCCCTCGCCCCCGGACGTCTCCAGGACCTTGAGGCCGATCGTGCCGGACCCGAGGTAGGGGTCGTCATGTCGGAGCCTGACGTGGTCGCCGGGCAGGACGGCGTCGCCCAGCGGGTACCCCGCCTCGTCCACACGCCTCACCTTGAGCGACACCACTTCGGTGGACCTGGCTCGCATGACGGTGGGGGTACGCGCCCACGACCGCAGCGTGGCCAGGTCAGAGACGGTGGAGTGGGAGGTGTCTGCCGCCTGCAGCAGCGGCCAGCCCTGCTCCTCCAGCCACCGGTCGTGGTGGTGGGCGATCAGCGTCTGATCCTCCTGGGACCCGCCGCGCGCCCACGAGTCACCTACCATGTCGGAGGCGTCCTCCTCCACAGACAGGTCGATCAGTGGGACCGCCCTGCGGCGGGCGTCCCAGGAATGGGTGGTGCTGACCAGCTCCGGGGTGCCGGTGAGCATGTGCCAGGACAGGGACGTGCCCTCACCAGCCAGGCGCGGGTCGAAGATAATCTCCGGACCGTCGATCACCTGGGTGAGCTCACTCAGCCGGGACGCTACGGTCGCGAAATCAGCGCCCAGGTAGGTGCGCTCATGGGTACCCCCAGTCACCGCAGGCAGGACGACCGGCAGCGGACCGGACCTCAGCGTCTGAGCGACCAGGCCGCGGGCAATATCCGCCAGTGACCCGCTCAGGGTCATGGTCCATGCCCCAGGCAGCCTCCCGCCTGCGCTTTCCAGCGCACCGTCCGTAAAGCCGTCTAGTGACGAGCTGAGAGCCAGTCTCATGGTCAGCGCGTCCCACAGGTCTGCGCAGGACACGTCAAGCACCCCACTGTCGGCGTCCCACCTGCGGGCGTACACGACGCCGGCTGCTACCACGCGCCTGCTGGACGTGTCGACCACCGCCAGGGTGGTGCGCCACGGCGCCAGCAGCTGACGCAGCCCCATGCCCTGCGTATCCCGGCTCATCGGCACCGACACGCTCAGCGCCCCTGCCCCAGAGACCTGACGGCGCCAGGACCACGAGGATGCAGGCACAGTGTCCACGCGGGCGCCGGTGACCGTCTCGTACACTCCGATCACGTCCATGCTGACAGCCACCTCACTCTCATTCGCGCTGGGACGTCGCTGTCGACCGCAACCGCCGATTGACCAGGCGGGACACGAAAGAAGTTGTCACGCACCAGCCCGGACCGCCGCGACCGGACCCCGCCGATGCTCACCGCACCGTCATAGGTACTGATGCGAAGCGTCACCCCCGCAGGTACAGGAGAACCCCACTCCACCACCTGATCCCCCATAGACCATGAGGCCCGCCCTACCGGGCCATCCACCTCCAGGACCGGCCAGGACGCAGCCGTCCCGGTATTGGTGAGGATCAGGGACGACGACCTGGCCCCCGTGAAGACCATCACCGGGTCAGGTCCCGTGGTCGCCTCCATAGTCGGAGACTGATCAAACAGCGGGAACAGCAGACCGCCATCGGGGCTGAAGGACCGCACGCCCTCACTCGACTCCCACGACGACAAATCCCCGTCATCCCCAGGCCCCCCGTAAATCAGCGGGTCGGGGATGGTGAAGATCAGGGACCAGGTCGAGCCGTCGTCATCCCAGTGGGACGCCTTGGCCTGGGCTGACAGGAACCCTCGGACGTGACTAGTGCGTCCAACTTCCTCGACGACGATCCGCACCCACTGACGGCTGATGGCGGACACCAGGCTGCGGGCCTGGAGCTCGTCGGTCTCGCTGGCGGCGGCGTGGTGCGCCACGATGGTCAGGACTCGCGCGCCAACCAGGAGGGAGGCTGGGGCGTAGGAGCCGTCGGCCTGCGGTCGCACTTTGGCCTCGGCGCGTGGGGCCGGAGGAGTCCACCAGCCGTCCATGTTGCCGCCACCGGGCTCGGCCAGGGCCCACCCGTCAGTCGCCTGTGAGGAGTCCAGGGTGATGGTCCTGGAGTCCTCGGCGATGATGGTCACTCGCTGTACGACGCTCATCGGCTCACTCCCATCAGGCCGCGAATCTCCTGGGCGACCCAGCGGCCGGCCACCTGGGGGTCGTGGTTGACGATCTCGAAGTGGTTGGTCATCGCCGCCGCGGGGCGAGCCACGCGACCGGAGTCCAGGTCCAGGCCGTCAGGCAGGCGGTTGGTCAGACCTCCCAGGGAGCGCTCGACCTTGGAGTACTGGGACTCCATGCCGTCGACCAGGCCACCGATAATCAGACGGCCGGCAGGCTTGAGGATGACCTTGTCGACCGGTGCGGGCCCCTTCCAGTCAGGTAGGAGGCTGGTCAGGGACGACAGGGTCGACTTGACCCGGTCGAAGGCGGACTTGATGCCGCCGATCAGGCCGTCGATGATCTGGTGGCCAGCACTAGTCAGCCACGACCCGGCCCCCGCGAAGACATTCCGGATCTGGGACGGGATGTTGCGGATGAACGACATCATGGCGTTGACGCCAGCCGACACGGCGGAGCCGATGCTGCTCAAGGCGCCGGAGACGACAGACTTCATCGAGTTCCACACGTTGGACCAGGTGGTCCGCACCAGGTTGACGCCGGCTGAGATGACCGACTGGACGACACTGATGGCCCCCTGGACCACCGCCTTGATGCCCTCCCACACGCCGGAGGCGACCTGCTTGATCCCCTCCCACACCTGCGACCAGTCTCCGCTGATCAGGCCCATGACCACGTTGATGATGCCCGCGATGACACTCAGGGCGGCCTGGATGACCTGGACCATCACGCCGAAGACCGTCTCGATGACAGGCTGAATCATCTGGAAGCCCGCGATGATGTTGGGCAGGACGGCCTCGATCAGCTGCCCCAGCAGGTCCAGGACCGGGGTCAGGGCTGGAAGGATCGCGACGATAGCGTCAGTCACCAGCTGCAGGATAGGGGCGAGCGCCTCGATCAGGGGCACCAGGGCGGAGGCTGCGATCTCGACGATCTGCACGATCACTGGCAGCAGGGCGTCGACCAGCTGGATGATGATCGGGGCGAGCACGGACAGGACCGAGGCGATCACGGGTGCGAGCGACTGGATGATCGGCACCAGGGCGTCACCCAGCATGGAGATGATCGGCGTGAGGGCCCCAGCCAGGTCCACGATGATCGGTGCCAGGGAGGACACGAGCTGTGCGATGACAGGCCCCAGGGCCGCCACCAGGTCACCCGCCACGGACGCCACGGCACCCAGCGCCCGGCCCAGTGCCGGCATGGTCGGAGCCAGGGCCTGGACGGCGGAGCGGACACCCAGGAAGAAGTCCTGCAGCCCTCCGGACGCGATCAGCATCTGGGCCGCCTGGGCGATTCCCCCCAGTGCGACCGACCCGATCTGCCCGGCCAGCGGCAGAATCTGCTGGAGGACGGGCGCCAGGGCGCCGAATGCGCTCAAGAGCTGGCTCAGGCCGGGGCCGAGCCTGGAGACGGCTTCTCGGGCAGCCTTGAAGGTGTTAGTCAGGGTCTCCTGGGTGTCTGGCATGGACAGGGCCCGGTTGACCTGGCGCAGGGCCTCGACGGCGGGCGTCAGGGCTCCGTGCCCAGAGTTGCCGATAGCGGTGAAGACCGCCGAGACGATCCCCCCAACCTGCACGAACAGGTCCCCGAGGGTCTTGACCGCCTTCCACGCGTCACGGATGGATCGGGCGATCGACCCGTCGGCGAGGCCGTTCTCAGCCCACGCCTGGAAGGAGAATGCGACCTCGTTAGCCTTGGAGGCGATCGCGGGCAGGAATGAGGCTCCGACCTCACCCAGGCTGAGCAGTCCGTCCACGAACGCCCCTACACCGTCCCCGGCGATGTTGACCGCCTGGGACAGGTGCTGGAGGGTTCCCTGAAAGCCGGGGATGTGGTCACTGACGGCGGAGGCGACGGCCCGCCCCATGAGACCGGACTGGGCGGCGACGTCGTTGAGCTGCCCCTGGAGGGCTGGCAGGGCCGCCTTGGCCAGGTCCCTGATGGGGTCCGCTGCCTGCTCCCAGAAGGCTGCACTGATCGAGTCCTGCAGGCTGGTGAAAGCGGGGCCGAGATCCTCCAGGACGTCCTTGGTGTCCGCCAGGGCTGCGACCAGGACGCCGCCTCCGGCCGCGAACGCCCCCAGCACGCCGGGGGCTGCTAGGAGGACCGGGAGAGTGGCTGCCAGGCCGGTGGCGGGCGCGGGCGGACCAGGGGAAGGCTGCCAGGCCGTTGCCGAGCGAGGCGATACCTCCTACCGCGACCATGGCCACCGACGCGAGGTTGAGGATCGCAGGGCCCATCATGGCGGCCTTGGCGGAGACAAGGTCGAAGTCGGAGCCCAGGTTCTTTAGCGTCGACCCCAGGCGCTTGATGACGTTGCCGCCCGACAGCGCCATGAGTGCGGCCTTGGCGGCGGCCAGGGACCTGGTCGAGACCCTGGCCCTGATTTCCACCACGCGGGGGCGGTCGAACCAGGCGAGCTGGGCGGCAGCCTTCCCCTTGTCCAGGTCGGCGTTGACCGTCGCCTCACCCTCAAGATCGTCAAGCTTGTGCTTGACCTCCTTGAGAGACGAGGCCGACAGGTCGGCCTTGACGGTGGTCTTGACGTCCTTCAGACGCTCCCTGAGGTCCTTGCGGACGTCAGCGATAGAGGACCTGTCCAGGACGGGGATGACCTCAATGCGGGCCTTGACCTGCTTCTCGATCCGCTCCAGGGACTTCTTGAGCTGCTCCTTGAACTTCCTGGAGTCCGGGTAGACGGTGATGGAGAGCTTGCCGACGTTTCCAGCGGCCATGCGCGCCACCACCTATCTGTTGAGTTGTCATTCCAGGAGGGAGGAGAAGGACTCCATCAGGGACCGTGGGCGCCGCTGGGGCGGCGCGCTGGGCCGGGAGGAGCGCTCAGAGGGCTTGAGCCTGACGCGTGGGTTGACAGCGCCAGCCTTCACGCCCAGCAGGGTCGCGTCGGCGATGTCAGCGAGCTTGGTGGTGTCCACGGACCATCCGAGCCACTGCTCGCCGCCCAGCAGGCAGCGTGCCCGGTGCATGGAGTAGGGCTCGTAGGGAAGCCGTTCGCGTAGGAGGGTCAGGATCAGGTCAGCAGGCACCTCGTCGCGGTACACGTCGAGGCGGTACAGGGCCCAGAAGTCGGCGACCGCCTCGACGTGCTCGGCGAAGAAGGCTGCTATCGCGCGTCTTTTCCCAGCTCACCGGCGTATGCGACTACGAGGTTGAGGGCGCGCTCCAGGCCGCCGGGGCCCATAGTGAACCTCTCGAACGCCTCGACGTCCGGGGCGAAGCGCTCGGCGACCCAGTCGATGAAGTCGGCGGCCTGGTTGAGGTCTAGGTCGACGTCCTCGGAATCCTCGAAGACACCCATGGCCTGTAGGCGGGCGACCAGGCGGGCCTGGTCGGACCCCCTGACCTTGCTGAAGGGCTTGAGGAGCTCGTGCCCCTCGACGTCGCTGAAACGCGGCTGGGGGTCCTTGTGGTCGGCGGGCTTCCTGGGTGGGTTCTTGCGGTCGGTAGCCATCGGGGCTGCTCCTTAGTCTGCGAGGGGTGGGGGGCGAGGGGCAGCCCTCCCGTCCCGCCACCCCTCGCAGCAGGCGGGGCGGGGGGGGGGCGGGGGGGGCTACCCGCCGGACCTGGACGG
>OAXA01000079.1_pt1 | contig 16031 bp, 9 predicted proteins | sample 1501441 | NCBI WGS metagenome assembly OAXA01 (sample SAMEA2580299, study PRJEB22360) | human gut metagenome | biome: human gut; feature: human-associated habitat; material: faeces | place: Denmark | collected 2008/2010
CGTGAAGATGTGCCAGAGATTATTCCGATGGGGACGAATGACGATCAGGTCTTACGTTCAGCGGTTTACTTCTCAAATATTAGTGGCCAAAACCATGTATCTTTTGGTAAAGAAGCCATCGAGCGTGGGACAGAAATCGGAAGTACAGAAAACTTTAAATTTGACTTCAAACGTGACATCGGGCGTCCGATTGCTAGTGATACACCGGACCACACACGTGTTAATTCTATTATTCTTTCGGCCTTGGTTTTGAACGAATTCCGTAAACGCGCCTATGTCGTTGGTCAGGAGATGGGACAAGCAGACGGTATCAAGGATGCTGTCATCACTGTGCCTGCCTACTTTACGTCAGATCAACGTGCGGCAACGAAGAATGCTGGTCGCATCGCAGGATTTAACGTCTTGCGTATTATCAATGAGCCTACAGCTGCGGCCATTGCCTATGCCCACACTAAAAGTGCCCAAGGAAATGTCTTAGTCTTTGACCTTGGTGGAGGAACTTTTGATGTTACCATCATGCGCGTGGCTAATCATGCCTATGATATTTTAGCGACTGACGGGAATTCACGCCTTGGTGGGATTGACTTTGATAAGCGTCTTGTGGGCTACATCATGCAGGAGTTGGAAAAACAAGGGGTCAATATGACTAACCTTTCCGAGAAGGAAAAAATTCAACTTCAATATAAGGCTGAGCAGATTAAGACTAGTCTATCTGTGAATGACCAAGCTCTCTATGAGCATTATGTCAATGGTCAAGGTTACGGTGTCTTGATTACTCAAGCAATTTTCAATGAAATTACCTTGGACCTCCTCAAAGATACTGAAATCAAGGTACAATCTACCCTTCAAGCGTCTGGCTTGAAATGGGAAGAAATCGACCATATCCTGCTTGTGGGTGGTTCAACACGTATGCCAATGATTCGTCAAATGATTCGTTTGATGAGTGGTTTGGAACCTAAGTTTGACCTTAATCCAGACACTATCGTGGCACAGGGGGCATCTATTTTGGCCGACCTTAACGTCAATAACGAGGTTAGCTTCTCTGAGCACCAGGATGGTAAGACAACTGAGACAGACAGAGTAGTTGTCAAGGATGTGACCTCTCAGGGAATAGGTCTGCTCTTCAAGAAAAATCCAAACAAGAACTACAGCTTTGTGGGTGACTACTATAATAGTGTCGTGGTTCCACGTAACTCGGTCTTGCCTTTGGCAGTGACCAAGGATCTCTTTGCGGTCGTGGATGGACAGAGTAAGTTCAAGCTTCGTATCACAGAAGGAAATTATGAAAATCCATTTGCTGTGAAGATTTTGGGACAAGTGGAAGGACAAGTGCCACAACCTCGTCAGAAAGGCGAGCTTTTGGCACAAGTCACCTATGCTTTCGATTCAGAACAAATTGTTACCGTAACAGTGTCTGATCCTCGAAGCAATACTGTTGTGGCACGCTTTTCAGTCAACGCACAAGTCAACCAAACCCAAGAAGTGGTTAAGGAAGACTTGTCAGAACTTCAAGCTATTTTTGCTAAATTCATCTCATGATAGACTACTACAAAGCAATTGATACAGAGACAGGACAGGAAGTATCTTATTTAAGAGAGGTCAGTAACCGTATCTCTCCAGAGATGTCGGCTCAAGATTGTTTCGTGGCACTTTCCTTTTTACGTGAGGAGCTGGAGGAGCTCTGGACAAATGGTACCTTGGATAAAGAGGGAGAGCGTTTGCGTAGTGAGCTCTACACGATTCGCTCAATCTTTTTCTCAGACCATGAGAAGTTACAATACGACCGAAAACTCAGACAGGCTCAGAGAAAGGCATTGGAAGCTGAAAAGGGGACGACCACTGATACTAGCAATGTAACAGGTAAAAAGGAAATCCCTTTTGAACCTGTTGCGGTGACTCAGACTAAAGAGTCATCTCTTAAAAATTACCTCTTTGCGGCCTTCGCCTTTGTGATTCTACTAAGCTTGATTCTCTTTTTCAATATCAATGTCATCGTTCTTATTATCGGAGCCATTCTAATTGTGGCTTTGATGTTACTTATGTCTTAGGAGATATTAATGGAAACCAATCAATTAACATTTGAACATATCTGTTTCAAATATAAGGGAAATGATAACCAGCTCTTTACAGATTTGGATGTTACTATGGAGACTGGCCGAGTTGTCGGTATCTTGGGTGCCTCTGGTTCAGGGAAAACAACCTTAACTGAGATTCTCCTTGGCCAGCTTAAACCAACCTGCCAACAATTTCGTATTTTAGAAAATGGCAAACCTGTGACTGCTGGTTCACGCTCTTGGTCCTATGTGCCCCAACAAAATCTTCTTCGTGAGTACCTCAAGGTATCTGAGACCTTTGATTTTTATGCGGACCATCATCTGAAAGGAAGTGGTAAGCTGACTAAAAAGCATCGCATTGCAGGGATTATGGATGATTTAGGGCTGACGGAATTTGCAAACAAGAAGATTTCAGAGCTTTCTGGTGGGCAAAAACGCCGTGTCTCCATTGGTATCGAGCTTCTTAGCCCTAGTCCCTACTTTATCCTTGATGAGCCGTCTTCAGGCTTGGATGCTCTTAGTGACCGTAATCTCTTACGTACCTTGAAAATCTTGGCTAAATCAGCTAACAAGTCTATTGTGGTTATTACCCACAACACAGAAAACTTGGCTATTTTTGACAAGATTATCTTCTTGTCTAAGGGACGTCCGACATTTGCAGGGACCTATGAAGAGTTGCTTTTGGAATACAAGACTAGCGATCCTTATATGATTCGTAAATATATGGATATGAATATCGCAGATGTCTACCAAGAGCTCAATGCTTCAACACGTATTTACAAGATTTAGGGAGACTTATGAACGCAGCATTACGATTAAGTTGGTATAAATTTAAACATCACTACATGGATTTTGTTAAGGTTCTTCTGGGCATTGTCGCTTTCGAAGGCTTAATCCTCTATATTCAGGACAAGGGATTTTTGAAAGATTTCGAAACAACTCGAATGACCCTCTTTCTCTTGCTTTTTTCAACCAGTCTCTTGATTGTGGTTCAAAACAGTATTTATATTTCTAAGGAACGCTCGGTCCTCAACCGTGACTTTTTCTCAGGTTTGAGTCGTTCGGCCTTTGCCTTGGCTAGTATGGGGATTCACGCCTTCTTTGCTGTTTTGGAAACCATTGTCTTTATCCTATCTTACTCTGTTTTTAGTAAGTTCTTTGACAAAGAATTTCCAGACGCTGGTCATATTTTTGGTTCCTACCGTTGGGAAGTTGGGATTACAGTGCTTCTGGTTTTCTTGGCGTCGCATTTTATTGCCCTCTTTATCTCAGCCTTGGTTGGCAAATCTGAGATTACCTCTGTTATCCTAGCAGTCGTTGTGGGTATCATGCAATTTTCATTGTCGGGAACTATCCTATCTTTGCCAAAAGCCATTGATTGGGTACAAAAATTTGTCTATCTAGGTTATGGCCACAAGCTTTTTGGGATTTCTAGTGACTTGTCAGACTTGCCATCTAGCTTGGCTAAGTACCATGTTCCTGTCCCTAAGAGCCAGTTGGAGGCTTTTCAAGGGTCTACAGGCGAATTCTGGGGACAATGGTGGGCCTTGGTACTTCATTGCCTAGTTTATGCCCTACTCTTTTTCGTCACACTTCAGAAGAAGGAGAAATAAATGCAACAATATGATGAATGGCTGATTGACTTCCAAGTTCAGCATGGCCGCAAGCCGAGCGATAAGGAAGTTGCTGAAGCTGCTAAGACTGGTTTTGCTCTTTCTAGTGGTTTGAGCAGACAGAAAAATTCTAAATTCAGACAAGTCTTGTCTAAGGTTGGTTTGGGAGATCTCAAGTTTAGCTGGTTTTTAGTTTTAGAAATTTTGCTCTTGATTTGTATTGCTCTCTTTGGCTATGTTGTTGGCTATCTATTTATCTAGGAGGACCTCATGAAACAGTTTAAACATAAAAAGTTTATCGGTTTGGCCTTGCTTGTCTTTTTGGTCTTCATGGTACTTGGAAAATACACTCAGAGCACGGCTTTCACATCGTCTTCAAGAGTTTATGCCACAACCGTTGTCGATAAGAATACCGGGAACAAGGTGCGTTTTGAAGTTCGTAAAATCAAGGGAGACAAATACGAAGTCAAAAATACGGAGACAGGTGATACTTATCAGGCTAATGCCCAAGCCGGCGAAGACCGTTCTTTGAGCTTTAAGTTGGCTGGAACTAACGGCAACTCAGACGGTACTATCCGTATCACACCAAGTATGGTGCCTGGAGGAGATGCAAAGGTTGAAATGACTGACTCAAACACCTATACTCAGGTTGAGGGAGGTTCTGAAGTCGTTGAGTCTAGCGAGGCTTCGTCTAGTTCTTCAAGTAGCCAAGTTAAAAGCATTATTAAGGATATTTTGGAATCAAGTAGTTCATCCTCTGGTAGCGACGCAAGCTCAGAGTCGTCTTCTAACGATCCAAATAAGCCAAATGCAGATATCAAGACTAAGACCGATGTCAATGGTGATAAGGAAACCACTTATATTGCAGACTATTCGACTGAAGACATTAAGTCTATCACGGAAGCTTTTGGGAAATGGCTCTATCAGTCTGATTATGCCAAGGATGCTGTTTTAGTTCAAAGTAGCTTTGACAGTATCACTAAGGTCAATGATGGTAGTCCAACCTTCCTTTCATTTAAGGCACCTAAGGAAAAAGATAGCAGCCAAACGATTACCATCCTTGCTAATCTCATCAATGCGGATGGCTATGAACATATTACTGGTGTTCCGAGTGGTATCATCAATGGTAAGGAAGTCTCAAACTATGATTTCAAGGACTATAAAAACACGGTTGATTCCTTTGCTTTAGGGATTAATGACAATAGTGGTAAGACCGCAGACTATAGCCCAACATCATCTTTCCGTCTTTATACCTTGAAGGATAAGAAACATGCTATGTATGAAGACGATGCCGCTGAACAAAAAGCCCTCTTTAAGGACTTCTCAGCTGATGATAAAACTGGTGGCAATTATAATGGCTATAACAAGCTCTATAAGGATTTGGTTGACCAAGATAAGGATTCTTACCAAATCGTTCTAGGCTCTAATGGTACTGTTTATTATGTAACTAACTACTGGAAGGGCAATTACGATAAGAAGGCTGTTCAGACCTATAAGGTAGCACCAGACGACATGCAAGAGGCTTACCAAGAATTGCTCAAGCATTACTCTAGTGCTGGCACGTCTGAAAGCTCAGAATCTTCAAGTTCTTCACAAACATCAGAGTCATCATCAAGCTCATCAGAGGCAAAAACAGAAACTAAGACCGAACAAACAGGCATGGATGTTAATGCTATCAAGGATAATAACTTCCAAAGCCTCGAAGGGACTTGGAAGAATGGGAATGGTAGTAGTTTGAATTTTTCTAAGGACAATTTAACAGCTCCTGAGAATTATGTTGTTGAAAATACAAATGGAAAACTTGAGAATGGCTATCTCACATCAAGTTTAAGAATGGGTATTTCTGGAGCAGCAATTCTCTTTATTCCAAAGGGAGTTACACTTCCGACAGTTCAGGGATTTGTGGATGGTTCAGATAATACTAAAGACCGTATTTTGGTCACTCAGTCAGCATCGCCACAATCTGACGCCAAGCAATTCTACTATAAGGCTGACTAGACCTGACAAGGGTGAAAGTCTTAAAAAAAGTAATGTTATAACCTAAAAGTTGAGATAAAATTATCTCAACTTTTTATGTTACATTTGTAACTTTAATTTAATAGTAAGTCCATCTTATATAAATAAATGGATTCTTAGAGGTATTATATACTTTATTAGAAATTTAATTATTGTGAAAACTTACAAAAAGCTATATAATGAGTAGTGTTGTAAAAAGGGCTTCCTAGGGGATTTTTGAGGAAGTTTCTTAAATCAGATTAAAGGGAGAGGGGGAAAAGAATGACTTTTATTATTGAATCGCTATTTGCTGTTTTTAAAGATTTTCATTGGCTAGTATCTATAGACACACTCTTGTTTTTTTAATGATATTATCTGATGTTTCATGCAGCTGGTAGGGTCAAGATTTCTTGGAGGCTACTTTTATTAGGTGGTCTTTTGTCAGTTGTTTTGACTCCCCTTCTTCCTATGGGATTCAAATTTTTACTTAATCCTCTCATATTATTTTGTTTTAGTTATTACAAACGTCCAGACTTGCCATGGATAGAGCCGGTATTTAATAGCTTTTATGCCTGGGGAACAACTAATATCATTATACGGGGCTTGTCATTAATCGTCTTTCCTTTACTTTTGGGAGCCGACTTGACTAGCCGTATTCCAGAATCTTTAACGGAGTTTACCTGTGTGGTAGTTACCTATCCTATTTACCTCTTGGTTCACCGTTTTATTGGTTATGAATATTTGCAGGTCGAGGAAAAGGAGCGTTTGCGCATACACTTCACCCCTATTGTTATTGGGGTTAGCTTTGCCTTTCTTTCATATGGGCTTTTAAATGAATTCATGCCTTACTTTGCTAGTATCTGGCCTGTGGAAGTGGTTAACAATTATGCTAAGTTGGTCGTTCTATTGGCAACAGGAGCCTTCTTTATCGTTGTTTCCTATGCCAATCAGTGGATAAAGGATGAACTTTTTCTGGAGTTGAAAGAGGAGCAGGAACGTCATTTCCAGAGCTTACAGGAATCTAGTAGGCATATTCTCCATCTTTATCAGGAGTTATACCGTGATGGAGTGCCTAAGGTAGTTGTATCTAAGAAGGCTAAGACTGTTCTGGCTACTAGTCAAGAGGGGGACAGTCAAAACCTATCTGAGGAAGAAGTTCCCTTCAGCAAGGTTATGCCAGATATTTCCAACCTGCTTTCTCAATTGTTACGTTCCGTCATTGAGAGTAAGTATATGGAGTTTCATGCTGTTGGAATTGATTTTATCATGGAGGTTCCAGACCCTATATCCCCATCCCATATTGATATAGTGGATCTATCAGCTGTCCTAACGACCTTCTTGGACAATGCCTTATTGAGAGCTCATGATCAAGAAAATAGCTTAGTTCGTCTGTCTTATTACCAAAGTGGTGAGGTTCAGGTCCTCTCTGTAGAGACAACCCTTTCGCAAGACAGTGCTGAGGCACCTCACAAGGCGTACGAGAATCATCTGTCAATTAATGAACAGATCGAAGATATTATGGAGCGTTACCCTCAGTCTAAACTTAGCTTTAAGAATGATAAGTTCATCTATAGACAGCAATTTGAATACTAAACAACTTGTAAAAAAATATATAGAAAGAAGATTCGATGTTTGAGTCGTTTTTGGGAATAAATTTTTTAAATCTCTATAATACAGATGCCTTTCTAGCCATTCAGATTATTATAACGCTGACGATAAACTGTGCTATTTTCAAACGAATGACAGACATCCGTATCTCCTGGACGGTGTTTCTGACCTTAGCCCTGCTAGATGTGGTTCTTCAGTATAATATTAAGAGTATGAACATGATTGCTGATGTCTTTATTCTGATGGTTTTGGCTATTCTGGCTAAAGGAAAGACTTGGACGGTAACGCAGTATGCTTTTCATACCTTGTTTCCAGTGGTGACGTCAGATTTACTTTATCGTTTATTGGGACTCTTCTTTATTCCCCTTCTCTTGAATCTCCCTGTCGCTGAGGTAGGGTCTAATGCACTTTTCTATCTCTTATCTTACGGTTTGATTTTGCCACTTTATTTTGTTTTTGACCGTTTCTTGGGCTTGGATTTGAAGCGTTGGAAGGTCTATAGTGATGACTCTTTCCATAACCTCCAGATTTCTAGAAGAGCTGCCTTAGCCATGGCTACTTATTTATTGGGAATCTTTCTCAGTATGAATTTAGATGACTGGTTACCTGGTTATTCTTTAGATTTGGAATTGAGACTTCGTATGTTAGGGGTTCTCTTGTCTGCAGTGGCCTTTATTTTCCTAGTTGCTCATCTTAATCAACTGTCTAGGCAGTATTTGGAAGAGAGTTTGGCCATGGAGGAAAAACGGCATTTGAATAGTTTGACTAAGGCCAACCAAAAGATTGATCTTCTCTACAATGAATTGTTACAATATAGACAGTCTTATCAGACGGTTGTGGAACAATTTTCAGAGGAAGTGCGTGACCAGGAAGAGGCCCTTGCTGAGCAGGTGTATCAGAATGTTCTTAGAGAGAGTGCCAAGGAGTTTGAACGTTTCCGTGTCATTGATAATCCTAAGCTAGAAAATATTCAATCCTTGCCCTTACGTAGTCTTCTTTCGGCTCGTATGATGGAGGCTAAACGTAGTAATATTCCAGTGACTTGTGATATTCCTGAGGAGATTTCAGGCTTTACCATGAACGTGGTTGACTTGACCTTGCTGGTGTCCATTTTCTTTAGTAATGCGATTGATGAGAGTAAGCAGGTGCCTGCCAGTCAAATCAATTTTAGTTTTCATCGTCATGATAAGGATGGGAGTTACCATTTCGTCATGGAAAATAGGACGCAAGAAGAAAAAGTTGACCTTGATGCCATTATGCAGGAAGAAAATCAGAAGAAGACCTCTGGTCTTAACCTTCACTCAGCCAAGGATATTCTTAGGAAGTATAGTGATGCCAATCTGATTACAAGCAGTGGTGATTACCTCTTCAAACAGGAATTGATTTTTAAATAAATATATAGAGCTAAATCAAAGGATTTGGCTCTTTTTTTCGTTACAGATCCATAAAGTAGGGCTCTTTGCTGTTGAGCTTACGCTTATGTCTGAAGCTTAGGACATCGGAGGAGGAAGGGGTGAGGGAGGAGTCTGATTGTTGCTTCATTCTGTGTTATAATAGCAAGGATTAGTGGTTCTTAGAGCTAGGTGAATGGCGATTGCTTAGCCTAACAACTGGTGTAGAGACAAGAAAGGGACGTCTTATGAAATTACTTTATACGGATATGTCTCAGGATTTAACAGAAATTCTGACGGAGCAGGCAACTAGCTATGCTCAAAAGGGAAAGAGGGTCTTTTATATTGCCCCTAATGCCCTATCATTTGAGAAGGAGCGTAAGGTCTTGGAATACCTGCCTCAGTCAGCGTCCTTTGAGATTACGGTGACTCGTTTTACTCAGATGGCTAGGTACTTTATTCTCAATACGAGTAACCCAAAAACGCAGTTGGATGATACTGGTCTGGCCATGATTTTTTATAAGGTCTTGTCACATATGGACGATGATGAGCTCAAGGTTTATGGTCGTTTACGCAAGGATAGTAACTTTATTAATCAATTGGTGGACCTTTACAAAGAGTTGCAGCAGGCTAATATGACAGTTCTGGATTTGCAGCATTTGGATCAGGCGGAGAAACAAGAGGATTTGGTAAGGATTTTCAGTGCGGCTCAGGATCTCTTGTTGGCGGGAGATTTCGACAATCAATCAAAACTCAGTGCCTTCTTCAAGGAGATTACCTCAGGCCACCTCGATAAGGCCTTGAGTAACACGGTTTTGGTCATTGATGGCTTTACGCGTTTCTCTGCCGAGGAGGAAGCACTGGTTGCACTCTTGAATGATAAGTGCCACCAGATTGTCATTGGGACTTATGCCAGTCAAAAAGCTTATAAGGCCAATTTTGTCTATGGCAATGTTTATCAGGCTTCAGTGGATTTTCTGAAGACTTTGGCTCAGACTTATAAGGTGACACCTGACTACGTGACGACAGACAAAGAGGGCAATCCTTCTTTTGCACGTATTAGTCGTCTTTTGGAGAGCCGTCATGATTTTAGTACGGTAGATGAGAAGGTTACTGATCAAGACAAGCAAGCCTTGCAGGTCTGGGAAGTGGTCAACCAAAAGGAAGAAGTGGCTCAGGTTGCCAAGAGTATTCGTCAGTTGCTGGCGGATGGCAAGCGCTACAAGGATATCTTGGTTCTGCTTGGTGATGAGGAGAGTTATAAGCTTCAGGTGGGTCAGATTTTTCGAAAATTTGATATTCCCTATTATTTCGGTAAGGAAGAAAGTATGTCTAGCCACCCTTTGGTGCAGTTTGTGGATTCGCTGGAACGTATCAAGCGCTATAATTATCGTGCTGAGGATCTGCTTAATCTCATAAAATCCGGTCTTTATGGTGGTTTTGCTCAAGAGGACTTAGACCTTTTTGAGTATTATGTCAATTTTGCAGACATCAAGGGGCGTCACAAGTTCCTTTCTGATTTCACGGCTAATAGTCGTGATAAGTATGATTTGGATCAGCTCAATACCTTACGGTCACAACTGGTAGAGCCCTTGGACAAGTTGCTTAATAGTCGCAAACAGAAGGGGTCTAGTCTGCTCAAGAAACTTGTGGTCTTTTTAGAGGCTGTGCAAGTGCCAAGTCAAATGGCTAGTTTGACTGCCAAGGCCAGTGAGGCCGAAAAAGAACAGAATGAACAGGTCTGGAAGGCCTTCACTCAACTCTTGGAGCAGGTTGAGACTATTTTTGGGGAAGAAACTCTGTCAGTGGACGACTTTTTGTCCATTTTGCGTTCGGGAATGTTGGCCTGTGATTACCGTACGGTCCCAGCCACTGTTGATGTGGTCAATGTGAAAAAATACGATTTGATCCAGCCACATTCTGCTCCTTATGTTTTTGCCTTGGGCATGACCCAGTCGCATTTTCCAAAGGTAGGGCAAAATAAGAGTCTCCTGTCTGACGAGGAACGTAGTCGTATCAATGAAGCTACGGATGAACACCGGAGTTTGGATATTGTTACGCAGAGCAATAGTCAGCGGGGGCATTTCGTGGCTATGTCACTTTTCAATGCGGCTAGTGAACAATTGGTGCTTAGTCAGCCACAGATTCTCAATGAGACGCAGGATGACATGTCGGTTTATTTGAAGGAGCTTCTTGACCTTGGTCTTCCTTTGGTTGAAAAGGGACGTAATCGTTTCGAGGCTAAGGGCGACCAGATTGGGAACTACAAGGACCTTCTGTCGACTGTCATTGCTCTTAACAGCAGTCAGCTAGATGCTGATTTGGATAAGGAAACCCAGACTTTCTGGTCAGTTGCTGTGCGTTATCTCCGTAAGAGACTTGAAAAGAACCAAGTCTTGATTCCACATGTAATTGACGATGTGACGACGACCAAGGTGGATGATCAGGTCATGCAGTTGGTCTTTCCGGGGGAAGAACCACTGAAATTATCAGCTTCGGCTCTGACAACCTTCTATAACAACCAGTATCTTTATTTCTTGCGCTATGTCTTGGGGCTTGAAGAGTTGGAATCTATCCATCCGGATGCTCGACACCACGGGACTTACTTGCACCGTGTCTTTGAGCGTGTCATGGGGGATTCTTCGTCAGAAAACTTCGATGATAAACTGGAAAAGGCAATTGCTCAGACCAATCAGGAGCAACCCTTTGAACTCCTCTATACGGAGGACCAGGAGAGTCGTTTGTCCCGTCAGATTTTGGAAGATATCGCTCGTTCTACAGCTAGTGTTTTACGTGACAATGCGGCTGTTAAGGTTGAGCGTGAGGAAGCCAAGTTTGATTTGCTTTTAGCAAATAGCATCAAGATTACAGGGATTATTGACCGTGTGGACCGTTTAACGGATGGGGCTCTGGGTGTCGTTGACTACAAGTCAGGTAAAAATGTCTTTGACATTCAAAAATTCTACAATGGCCTTAGTCCGCAGTTGGTAACCTATCTAGAAGCCCTTCGCCAAACCTATAAGGTCGATGCCGACCAGCTTTTTGGGGCCATGTATCTACATATGCAGGAGCCACAGCTTAATCTGGCTCAGTTTGGTTTGGATAAGCTAGCGGCTCAGGCTCATAAGGAATTGACCTATAAGGGACTTTTTGTGGCTTCAGAGACGGAGCATCTGGCTGGTGGAAACTATGATTTACAAAAGACTGTCACCTACGACAAGGAGGACCTAGAGACCTTGCTAGAATACAACATTAAGCTCTTTACAGGTGCTGCTGAAGTTATTAGAAGCGGTAATTTTGTGGTTAATCCTTATACCGAAGATGGCAAGTCTGTTCAAGGAGATCAAATCAAGGCAATTACTCATTTTGAGGCCGACCGCCACATGGGACAGGCTCGGAAGCTCCTGCGTTTACCAAGTAGGGGCAAGAAGGAAGCCTATTTGGAGCTGATGGCAAAAGATGAGGACAAGAATCAGATGCAAGTTGCTGAAAAAATCATCCCCTTTCCAGTCACCGACCAAGCTGTGACAGCAGACAAAAAAGACCAGGAGGACAACAATGTTGACTAAAGCTTTTTTAAGTCCAACAGAGATTGAGGAACGCATTGCCCAAGAAGCAGCTTCTGACAAGGAACGCAAGTTAACACCTGAGCAGATTGAGGCCATTTACAGTAATGGTACTAATATTCTTGTATCAGCTTCAGCCGGATCAGGAAAAACCTTTGTCATGGTTGAGCGTATCCTTGATATGATTGGACGTGGTGTTGGCATTGACCAACTCTTTATCTCAACCTTTACGGTAAAGGCTGCAGGTGAGTTAAAAGAGCGTCTGGAAAAGCGTTTGACTGAGCAGCTGGGTCAGGTGGAGACAGATGAAGAGCGTGCCTTTCTTTCAGACCAGATTGCCAAGATTGGGACAGCTGATATCGGAACCATGGATGCCTTTACCCAGAAATTGGTCAATCAGTATGGCTATCTCCTGGGTGTCTCACCTATTTTCCGTATCATGACAGACCCTGCTGAGCAAACGCTTATGAAAAATGAGGTTTATGCTGATCTCTTTAACGATTACATGCAAGGGAAGGATGCTCAACTCTTCCAAAAATTGGTACGTAACTTCGCTGGAAATGGCAAGACTAGTAAGGCTTTTCGTGACCTGGTTTACGATGTTTATAGCTTTTCTCAAGCCACTGCAGACCCTGAAAAATGGCTGCGTCAAAATCTTTTAAAAGGGCAGGCAGAGGCAGATCCAGTCAAGGCTAAACATGAGCTTTTAGACGGTCTCAAAGGTGGCTTGCTAGCTGATTTTCTAGCTTTCCTAAGAGACCATCTAGGCCTAGCTCAGCGTGAATTTGCCAAGGCCAAGTATCTAAATAATGTGTCAGATGCCATTAGCCTTCTTGAAGGAGCCTTGGCCAATGACCAAACGGATATGGAGGACCTTCTCAAACAACTCTTGACTTTGTCAGGAGGGACTGGTTTGACCAATATGACCCGTCCTAAAGACGAGGAACTCAAGGCCTACAAGGAAGCTTACAACAAGACCAAAAATGAGTTTGTGGCCCAGTTGCGAGAGCTTGACACCCAACTAACAATCCTCGAGGTTTTGACCAAGCATAATGATGACATTCTTCCTCTCTTGGAGGTGCTTCAGGCCTTTGTGCTTGATTTCTCAGACCAGTATTTACAGGCCAAGGTTCAGGAAAATGCCTTTGAATTCTCGGACATTGCCCACTTTGCCATCCGTATTTTGGAGGAAAATCCAGAGGTGGCAGCCAGCTACCGTGACCGTTACCATGAAGTAATGGTAGATGAGTATCAGGACAATAGCCATACCCAAGAACGCATGTTGGAGCTCCTCTCTAACGGTCACAACCGATTCATGGTAGGAGATATCAAGCAATCCATCTATCGTTTCCGTCAGGCGGATCCTCAGATTTTTAATGGCAAGTTCCAGCTCTTCCTTGAAAATCCAGATGCAGGTAAGCTGATTCTCCTTAAAGAGAACTTCCGTAGCCAATCTGAGGTTCTTGATGCGACCAATGGTGTTTTCAGCCACCTCATGGATCAGGAAATCGGAGATATCCTCTATGACAAGACACACATGTTGGTAGCAGGTAGCGAGAAGCAAAAAGAGCCCCATCCTGAAAATGAGAGTGAGGTTCTGATTTACAATAGTGATGAAGCAAGTGTGACTCCTGACGAGGATGGTTCTGATCAACCTATCAGTAGTGGTGAGATTTCCTTGGTTATCAAAGAAATTATCAACCTTCACGAGCAGGGTGTACGTTTTGAGGACATTACCCTCCTAGCACCAACCCGCAACACCTATCTGGACTTGATGGCAAGCTTCGAGGAGCACGGAATTCCTTTGGTTCCTGACGAGTACAAGTCAAGCTACCTAGAGTCGCTAGAAGTTATGATTATGTTGGATACCCTTCGTGCCATCAATAATCCTCTTAATGACTATGCCCTCGTTGCCCTCCTTCGTTCACCGATGTTTAATTTCAACGAGGATGATTTGGCTCGTATTGCTGTCCAGGCTGACGAAGGACAATTCTATGACAAGCTTCTTGTAGCTTGCACTAAAACAGGGCTTCATCCGGAAGTTGTCACACAAGGACTTGATGCCAAGTTGACTCTTTTCACTGAGACTCTGGCAGATTGGCGTGATTACAGTAAGTGGCACTCGCTCTACGACCTCATTTGGAAGATTTACGATGATCGTTTCTATTATGATTATGTTGGCAGTCTTCCACGAGCTGAGCAACGCCAGGCCAATCTCTACGCCCTTGCCTTGCGTGCCAATGCCTATGAAAAGACTGGTTTTAAGGGACTTTCTCGTTTTATTGGTATGATTGATAAGATTATTTCAAGCGGTAACGACCTAGAGGAAGTGACAGACTTGGTTCCCAAAAATGCCGTTAGCCTTATGACGATTCACAAGTCCAAGGGGCTAGAATTCAAGTATGTTTTTGTCTTGCAGATGAATCGCAAGTTCATTGGTCACAGTAGGGATGGACTAAGTGGTAAGTATATTATCAACCGTGAAAAAGGACTTGGCATTAAGTACCTAGCTGACCTTAAAGACCAGATAAACACCAATTTGCCAAAACTAAATGTTGTTCTCGAGACCTTAACCTTCCAGGAAAATCGTAGGGAAGAGCGCAGGGCAAGTATCTCAGAAGAGATGCGTCTGCTCTATGTTGCAATGACTCGTGCAGAGAAAAAACTCTACCTGGTTGGTAAGGGTAGTAAGGAAAAATTAACCCAGCAATTTGGCACGGATGTCGAAAATAATCGCCTACCAGTAGCTCTACGTGACCAAATCGCTACTTATCAGGATTGGGTTATGGCTTTGGATACCGCCTTTATGAGAAAGGATCTCAAGTTTACTGTTCGCTTTGTTGAGGCTGAGGAGTTGACGCCAGAGGCTATTGGTCAGGTTCAAGTCAAGGCGGCAGTAAATGCTGATGATTTATCTAACAATCGCCAGACGGAAGACATTAAGCGTGCTCTAACTGTCTTAGAAAGTGTTGAAAAACTCAACCAGCTTTATGCACCAGCGATTGACCTACCATCTGTGCGTACGCCGAGCCAGCTCAAAGCCTTCTACGAACCTGTTATGGATACCGAAGGGGTGGATATTATGGATAAGAAAGAGGAAGTGCAACCTCTTGAGACTACCGCTACCTTTGAGCTTCCAAATTTTGGGCAAAAACCTAAGGTCACTGGAGCTGCAGTTGGTTCTGCTACCCATGAACTCATGCAACGCTTGATTCTTTCTGATACTGTGACCCTCCAAGATTTAACACAGGCATTGAGTCGGGTATCGGCAGATGATCAAGTTAAGTCGCGTGTGCAGTTAGAAAAGCTACTAGGCTTCTTTGACACCGAACTTGGGAAGCTCATTCTAGCTAACCGTGGTAAGTTGCGTCGGGAAGCACCATTTGCTATGTTGGCAGAAGATCCCGCTAGTAAAGAAGATTTTGTCGTCCGTGGTATCATCGATGGCTACCTTCTTCTTGAAGACCGTATTGTCCTCTTTGACTATAAGACGGACCGCTTCACTCATCCTAGTGAACTTAAGGAACGTTACAAAGGTCAAATGAGCCTCTATGCTAAAGCACTCAGCCAAGCCTATCAAATAGATAAGATTGATAAATACCTTATTCTCCTAGGTGGAAAAGACTTGGAAGTCGTAGAAGTATAAGCTATAGCCTAACCATTCTTTCATGGTGAAAGAGTGGTTTTTTGTGTCTTAATCCCACCAAAAAAGACCGGTGTGCACACACCAGTCTTTTCGATAGATTTCCATCAGTATTGTAAGTTCGTTAAAATATTAGAGGATGGAAATAGTTATGAAAAAAA
>OAXA01000083.1_pt1 | contig 15840 bp, 14 predicted proteins | sample 1501441 | NCBI WGS metagenome assembly OAXA01 (sample SAMEA2580299, study PRJEB22360) | human gut metagenome | biome: human gut; feature: human-associated habitat; material: faeces | place: Denmark | collected 2008/2010
AGAAAGCGGCTTCCCGCCGGGCCGCCACAATCTGGGGACAGGACGCCAAGGACGCCAACCGGGCACGTCGTCGGGTGGCCCTCAGTACTTCTCGGGCGTCCTCGGTGTATTCCGCGGCCTCCTCGAAGCGCTCGGCGTCGGACAGGTGGGCGATTCGTTCCGCAAGCCGATCTGTGAGATCACGGACGTCCGAGGTCATGGCCGTGCGAGTGCGGTCGACGATTGCTGAGTAGTCGGTGGCAGGATTCAGGCAAGGGGCTGAGCACCGTCCCATCTCCGCCAACGGGCACCCGTCAGGATGACGTGACAGTGATCCGCTGCACTGTCGAAGGCCAAACGCTTCAGCGAGGACGATGGCGGCGCGAGTTGCCGCTCGACGACTCGTGAATGGTCCCCACGGCGGCTGTGAGTCGCGATGGGCCTGTTGCACCACAGAGGGGCGGGGATGAGCTTCGTCAGTGAGGGTGACCCACCACACCGACCCTTGGCGACGCGAACGACGGTTGTACCGCGGCTGGTGGGCGTCAATGAGACGTAGCTCTCGCACTCCCGCCTCAAGACGAGTCGAGCATTCTCGGGCTTGCACCCCTGTTGCGACCCGGACCATCTCGTCCATCCGGCGCCGCGTCTCGGAGGCTGTGAAGTACTGCGACACCCGTCGTCGAATATTGACCGACGTGCCCACGTAAAGCACCTCGGGCGGGGAGGGCGCTGGTTTGTCGAGGCAGAACCAATACACGCCAGGTCCTTCCGGGAGGCCCTTGGCCCACACCCGGCAGCGTCGCCGAACTCGGGGGACCCGGTGAGTCATCTCCAGCAGGTCTTCTAAGGTGGTGACGCCGAGGTTTCCCACTCGTTCGATGAGACCGTGCAGGACGTCGACAGTCGCACGAGCATCAGCCAGTGCGCGATGAGACGGCGTCGTCGTGGTCCGAAACAACTGGGACAGGGTGCCCAACTTGTAGTTGCGAATCTCGTCACGGGGGAGCACGGAGCGAGCCAGCGCGAGGGTGTCCACGACAGCAGGGTTTTCCCACGAGTAGTCGTGCTCGGCATAGGCCCGCTTGAGGAAGCTGACGTCGAAGCGGGCGTTGTGGGCCACCAGCACCGTACCCCGACTGAACTCTGACCAACTTGGCAGGACGGCGTCCAGTGGTGGTGCAGGCCGGACCATGGTGTCCGTGATGCCGGTGAGGACCTGGACGGAAGCCGGAATTGGTCCGGACGGGCGGACGAGGGTCTGGAACTCACCCTCGACGTGACCTCCGCACACCTTGATCGCCCCGATCTCGGTGATCTGGGCATTGTCGCCAGTGCCGGTGGTCTCGAGGTCGACGACGCAGAAGGTGACGTCGGGTAGAGGAGTGCCCAGATCGTCGAAGGAGGGCTGGAGAGGTGCGGTCATGATCGGGACGGTAGACACTCCCTGTGACAGGATGTGTTGCACATGGGCGAGACCGATGGAGAACAGCCGTGTCAGAGCCGTGGCGCGCCCGGATATCGGCGATGGACGCGTACTGGTGTGAGCGTTTTCCCCGAGGAGTTGCCCAGCTCCTGAGGACCACATAAGATTCTCTCAGTCGGCAGGGATGGTCCGGGCTCGACGGCCAAATCACAGTTGGACGGATGATTCGGTCCCACCGCGTCATGATGCGGTCGGACTGGTCAGGTGATGGTGAAGGGTAGACAGTGGAGCGCAGATTTGGAGCTTCTCAGATGAGTGGTGGCACCCCTCGACGTGGACGGGGCGTCGCAGTAGCTGCGATGACGGGAGCGATCATCCTCGGCACGGTGGGATCGGTTGAGCTTGGAGCTCAGGCTGCTCCTGACCCCATCGATCAGGCGAAGGTCCGCCTGGCTCAGCTCGACGAGCAGACCGCCAAGGTGCAGGAGGACTACACCAAGGCCCAGGCTGCTCTCGACAAGACTCAGAAGGATCTCAATCGTTCGCAGAAGGACCTCGGTGTGCAGTCTGCCAAGGTGGCGACTATGCGCAAGGCCCTCGGTCGTGTTGCTCTGAGCGACTACCAGAGCGGCCGCGGTGTCTCGACGACCACCCAGCTCGTGACCAGTAGTGACTCCGGCCAGTTCCTGTCCAAGCTGGCAACCGTCCAGAACGTCACCGATCGCACCACTGAACAGTTCCAGGATTTTCAGGCTCAGCAGGCCCGGTTGGCTTCCCTGGAGTCGCAGGCCCAGACTGACCGAGCCACCATCCAGGCTCAGCGTGACCAGCAGGCCAAGCTGCTGGCTGACGCCAAGAAGAAGGAGCAGGAGGCCAAGGAGGTCGTCGAGCGCCTCTCCGCACAGCAGCGTGCCGAGCTTGAGCGTCGCCAGGCTGCGGACGCGGCTGCTTCGACCGCCAACGTCGTGTCCCGGGCTGCGGGACCCCGGACTGCGGGACGTTCTGCTGTTCCGTCAGCTCCCCAGCCTGCTCGGCAGACCGCTCAGAACGCGAAGGGTGATCAGGTCTCGATCCCTGCTCCTTCGGAAAGTGTCTCTTCCCGTGCTCAGGCCGCTCTCAGTTTCGCGATGGCCCAGCTCGGCAAGCCTTACATCTGGGGCGGAACTGGACCGTCCGGGTATGACTGCTCCGGTCTCATGATGGCCGCGTGGGGCAAGGCTGGCGTCGGTCTTCCGCGAACCGCAGCCGCTCAGTACGCGGCAGGTCGCCCAGTGGCGACGTCCGACTTGCAACCGGGTGACCTCGTCTTCTTCTACCCGGGCATCACCCACGTCGGCATGTACATCGGTGGCGGCAAGTTCGTTCACGCATCCAGCCCGCGAACCGGCATCAAGATCTCCGTCCTGGCGGGACAGACCTCGTACCAGGGTGCGCGCCGCTTCGGCTGACCTTCCTTGCTTAGCGTCGGTATAGACATCGGCGGCACGAAAGTTGCCGCTGGTGTCGTGGATGAAAATGGCCAGATTGTTCGGCGTATCCAGTGCCCGACTCCTTCTCGCAGTCCGGAGGCCGTCGAGGACGCGATCGTCGAATCAGTTCGTGAGTTGTCTTACGACCTCCCGATTTGCGCGGTCGGTATCGGGGCTGCGGGGTGGATAGACACCGAGCAGGCGCTCGTGCGATTTTCCCCGCACCTGGCATGGCGTAACGAGCCGCTGCGGGATCGTCTTTCCGAGCGCATCACCGTCCCCGTTCTCGTCGACAATGACGCCAACGCAGCCGCCTGGGCCGAGTTCCGGTTCGGAGCTGGCAAGGGATCGCGTGTCATGGTGTGTCTCACCCTGGGAACCGGCATCGGTGGGGCGCTGGTCATCAATGGGCGGATGTTCCGTGGTCGTTATGGCATGGCCGGTGAATTCGGCCATATGACGGTTGTTCCAGACGGTCACTGGTGCCCGTGCGGCAACCGTGGTTGCTGGGAGCAGTACGCGTCCGGAAACTCTCTCGTGAGGGATGCTCGCGCCCTCCTGGCGGAAGGAGCTCCCGGGGTCCAGGATCTGTTGTCCTATGTCACCGATCGTGATCCTGATAACCTCGTCGGCCCTGATGTCACCCGCGCGGCCGTGGACGGCGACCGGTTGGCCATCGAACTCATTGCAGACATCGGTATCTGGCTGGGCCGTGGCATGGCCAACCTTGCCGCCGCCCTCGACCCTGATCTCTTCGTCGTTGGCGGGGGCGTCAGTACTGCCGGGGACCTGCTGCTCGAGCCCGCCCGCACGGTGTATGCCCGCACCCTCACCGGTCGAGGTTTCCGGCCCATGGCTGACATCCAGAAGGCTCATTTCGGCAACGACGCAGGGTTGATCGGTGCTGCCGATCTCGCCCGTCACTCCATCAATGAGCCTCCGGGCCTGGCGCGCGGTTTCTGGCCGCGCCGACGTACTGCCGTCCGCAAACCACGTCGCACACTGCGTCAAAGTCTCACTGAGACCCTTACCGGGCCCGTCGTCCGGGACAGATGAGCGGCTACAGCCGAGAATGATTGCCCCCCGGGCCGGCGTCGTCGCGTTCCCGCCGGGTGATGGCCTGCCAGATGAGCAGAATCGCTCCGGCTCCTCCTGACGTCATCGCCAGAATGAGCGCTGTTCCGGGGATGTTGATCCCTCCCATCGACAGCAACACCGTGACGATGCAGATCGCCACCAGGATGAGTCCGACCTTTGTGACCGGGCTCGTCGTAGATGGTGATCCGACGGGTAATGGCTCATCAATCTCGTCGGGATCGGGTGCCGGCTCGAGGGGAATGGGAGCCGGGGCACGCCGTGCCGGTCGGTCATGGGGAGGAGGGCGACCCGGGGCGGTGACAACCTCTCCGAATTCGCGACCAATGAGCTCCTCGAATGCGGCATCGACATCGTTGTCGTCGCTGTCCATCATCCCTCCGCCCGTCAGGGAACTCGAGGTGCCGCTAGGCTTGGTCGCCGAGGAGGCCCCATGTGGTACGAGTTCTTCAAGTATGCGCTCTTCGGACCAGGAGTGCGAGCCCTGTGGCACCCCCGTGTCATCGGTGAGGAAAACATACCCGCCGAGGGTGGGGTGATCCTGGCCTGTAACCACATTGCGGCCCTGGACCCCATCATCGTGGCGTCCATGATTGATCGGAAACTCACCTATCCGGCCAAGAAGGAGCTGTTCGCCGGGGACCGTGGATTCTGGTCGAAGGTGGTCGCGTGGTTCCTGCGCGCGGTTGATCAGGTGCCCCTGTAGCGCTCGGGTGGCCGCACCAGCGTCAACGCCATGGGGCCGGTGGAACGCCGACTCGCCGAGGGCGGCCTGGTCGGCATCTTCCCGGAAGGAACTCGCTCGCCTGATGGCCGACTCTATAAGGGTAAGACGGGTGTTGCCCGGATGACCCTGGGCTCGGGAGCTCCGGTCGTGCCGGTGGGTATCAGCGGTACCACGGTGAGGCGCAAGGTTCTCGGCATCCCGTTGCTGGAGCACCCGACCATCGTCTTCGGTAAGCCCATGCACTTCGACGTGCTGGCTGATCGCACCGAGGAGACTGCGGTACTGCGGTGGGTCACCGATGAGGTGATGGGAGCGATCAGCGATCTCACCGGCCAGGGATATGTCGACGTGTATGGCTTCCGGGTGAAGCACGGCAATCTGCGGGGCAAGGATGTCTCGAAGTTCGTCAAACCCCGACCAGGCGGTAAGCCCGTGCCGCCGCCCCGCGTGGCGAAGGCCTGATGGTATGAATTGGTTGCGTCGATCCCATGGCGAGGTGACAGGCCAACCGTTGCCCGCTCAACCAGTGATCGTTGCGGTTCATCTGCGTCGTCGCGGAGATCTGGCGACGGCCGAGCAGTGCCTGTCAGGAGCGAAACGCAAGGTCTACCGGATGTCCGGACGTCGGTCCAGGGGCGAGCAATCCCATGGCGAGGCACGAGAACACCTGTCTCAGGGTTGCGTCGTCGTCATGGCACCTGAGGGGGTGCACAGTTGGGCAGGGCAGATCCATCGGGTTGACGTCGAGGTTGCCCGGTTGGCGCTTGCTGCCGGGGCCCTCGTCGTGCCAGCTCAGGTCACCGACGGAGGGCTTGTCCTCGGTGATCCTGTCGACCTGTCTCGCCATGCCGCCACGCCGCACTCCCACGCGGTCCTGAGAGCGGCTGCCGACGACATCGCTCTGGCTCTGTGTGATCTCACGGGACTGACCTATCAGGACCATCCGGCGGTGAGGGGAGATCTTCGGCCGCGCCCACTCATCTGGATCTCACGTATGCGCAAGCTGAGGCGGGATCGCAAGAGGCGCTGTCAGGCCGAGGAGGAACAGTTGAGCCAGGAGAACGCCCGCGACGCCGAGGAGCTTGCCCGCGAGGAGGAGAAGGCCCGACTGGCTGCTCAGCTTCAGGCCCGCAAGGCCTCGCTGGCTGATCGGTTGGCAGAACACGGCATTCACCCGGGCCGGTGAGAGCCGGGTCGAGCACGGGCCTGAGTGAGACTGTCAAGTCCCTCACTGTGCGGAACGGAAGCAATGATGGCGGTGAGGGGAAGTAGACTCCCGGCCATGTCCCAGAGCGTTCCCAGTCTTGAGGCCCTTAACGCCCTGCCCCGGGTCCAGCAACCGAGTTACCCCGATCCCCAGGCGACTGGCGAGGTGATCGAACAGCTTCGCGCTCTGCCTCCACTGGTGTTCGCAGGGGAGTGCGATGACCTTCGCGCCCATCTGGCAGCGGTTGCCAATCGCGAGGCCTTCCTACTGCAAGGTGGCGACTGCGCGGAGACCTTCGCCGGCGTCAATGCCGCCAATATCAAAGGAAAACTCCGTGTGCTGCTGTCCATGGCAGTCGTCATGACCTATGCCGGTCAGCTCCCGGTGGTCAAGGTTGGCCGGATCGCCGGACAGTACGCCAAGCCGCGCTCCAAGGACATCGAGACCCGACGCGGCCTCACGCTGCCCAGCTACCGGGGTGACGCCGTCAATGGGTTTGAGTTCACCCCGGATGCACGCGTGCACGATCCCAAACGTCTGGTCGGGGTGTACAACGCGTCAGCAGCGACCCTGAACCTGGTGCGGGCGTTTGCCACCGGTGGCTTCGCCGACCTGCGTGGCATCCATGCGTGGAATGCCGACTTCGTGCGTAACTCCAACGTCGAGGCCCGGTACGAGGCGTTGGCATCGGAGATTGAGCGGGCACTGGTCTTCATGATGGCCTGTGGAGTCGAGGACGATCAGCTCTCCACCGTCGACTTCTACGCCAGCCACGAGGCCCTGTTGCTCGACTACGAGCACGCCATGACGAGGATCGACTCACGCTCCCAGCTGCCCTACGACTGCTCGGGTCACCTGCTGTGGATCGGCGAGCGGACCCGTCAGCTCGACGGCGCCCATGTCGAGTTCCTGCGTCATGTACGCAACCCATTGGGGGTCAAGCTCGGCCCGACGACGACAGGGGAGGACGCCGTCGCCATCGCAGACTCTCTTGACCCGGACCACGAGCCCGGACGTCTCACCTTCATCACCCGGATGGGCAGCAAGGCAGTACGCACCAACCTGCCAAAGGTCATCGAGGCGGTCGAGGCCACCGGCCGCAAGGTGGTGTGGAGCTGTGACCCGATGCACGGCAACACCTTCGAGACCGACAACGGTTACAAGACGCGGTCGTTCGCTGATGTCTGCGACGAGGTCAATGGCTTCTTCGACGTCCACGAAGAGCTGGGCACCTGGCCAGGGGGCGTGCACATCGAGTTGACCGGTGACGACGTCACGGAGTGTCTGGGCGGCATCGACATGCTCGCCGAGGCTGACCTGGCAAATCGGTACGAAACTGCGTGCGACCCGCGTCTGAACCGAAACCAGTCCTTGGAACTGGCGTTCATGATTGCCGAGAGGCTGGCTGACGGTCGTCTCAAGCGCAATGCCGTCAGCCCGCTGGCGAGGTTCCGCGGCATCGATCTGTGATGAGTCAGGTGGGCGAGTTCAGCGGCGAATGTCGCTGAACTGGTTGCCGTCGGCTGGTGGCGGCGGAACACTAGAGACATGAGAATCACGCATCTGGGGCACTCCTGCATCCTCGTCGAAGCAGCCGGGCAGCGGATCCTCGTCGACCCTGGCAACTTCAGCCAGGCTTGGCACGGGCTGACCGGCCTGGACGCCATCCTCGTCACCCATCGACACCCCGATCACGTTGATCCTGATCACGTTGGTGCTCTGGTCGACGCCAACTCCGGGGCCGTCGTCCGTGCTGAGGAGGGTGCGTGCCACGAGGTCCCTGCCCTTGACGCCGATCCCATCTCTCCAGGTGACGTGTTGCAGCTCGGTGAGGTAAGGATCGAGGCTGTGGGTGGTCATCACGCGATCATCCATCGGGATCTCGAGCCGATCGGCAACGTCGGGTACCTCATCGGTGAGGGACTCGGCACGATCCTCTTCCATCCCGGTGACGAGCTGGACGAGACTCCGCGAGGAGTCGACGTCCTGGCTTGCCCAGCCCATGGTCCATGGGCGGCTATGAAGGAGACCCTCGACTTCGCAAGGTCTGTGGGGGCCCGTCATGGATTCCTCATCCATGACGGCTTGCTCAACGAGCGAGGCTGGCAGCTGTCCTTCGATCGTCACCAGGAGATGGTCCCGACCATCTTCCACGATCTACGCGGTGGCCACCCCTGGGAAGTTCCCGAGGACTGACTTTTAAAGGATTTAGAGCATTCGGTCCATGCCGAACCTCGGAGCCCAGGCCGGATTGACCTGGGACGCCGGAGGCTCGGTGTGGTGCTGAGGTGCACCGCGACGACGACGAGGCGGGCGGACGGCGAGGACCATGGCGGCCAGGATGGCGATACCGCCGATCGTGATACGACCGGTGAGGGTCTCGCCGCCGAGACCGATGGCGAAGATGGCTCCCCACAGCGGCTCGGTGCACATGATGACGGCGGCACGGGTGGACTCGACGCGGGCTTGGCCCCAACTCTGCATAAAGGTCGTCAGGGTGCCGCAGATGACGGCGAGGTAGGCCAGGGCGAGCCAATCCTCCATGTGGGTGGGAGCACTCAGGCCACCGGGCAAGGCCGCAATGGTACAGACGACGGCGACGGTGATGGTCTGGTAGAGGCCCAACGACGCGACATTGGACGGGTTGGCGAAACGTCCGGTCGCCACGATGTGGCCGGCGTAGGCCAGGGCGGACGCCAGGGTCAACAGCTGGCCGACACCACCGAACCCGCTCCCGATGGAGGACGGGTCAAGGGCCAGCACCCCCATACCGACGGTCGCCAGGGCAACAGCTCCCCACACGGCATTGGGCGCCTTCCTGCGGAAGATGACGGCTGCCAGCAGCGGGGTGAAGACGACGTACAGGCTGGCGATGAATCCGTTCGTCGCGGCCTCGGTGCTGCTCAGCCCGATGGACTGGAGCAGCTGTCCGGCAGCGAAGAGGACGCCGAGGATGGCTCCCTTGGTGATGGTGCGCATGTCCGTACGCCAAGCCTTGGGAAAGAGGATCCCGAAGGCGGCCGCAGCGAGGGCAAAGCGACAGGCGAGCAGGTTTTCCGGGCTCATGTGGGCGTAGACGCCCTTCATGACGACCAGGGTCGATCCCCAGAGAGCAGCCATGAGAAGAAGTGCGGGCACAGCAAGGCGCGAAGAACGAAAACCAACCACGAATCAGATGATACGCGGGAGAATCTTCGCTCTGCAACCCAAAATGACGTCAAATATTTTGTGAGACGGTGTGCACTCCGGATGATTCGTTGTGAACGGCTGTTCGCGCGACCGGATTTGCTCCTGGAAGGCCGCTCGCGGAGTACTGGGAGGACGCGAAGTGGAAGACCAGATATGCGCACAGCACCGCCACTAGGACGATGAAGACGGTCGCGATGACCCCACGACGACGGCGATGGACGGCATCCTGCGCCAATCGGGAGTGGAGGGTTGGCTGGTTTGTTGGTCGATGTGCAGGACGCGGTCGACCACGGTTGACGGGTGCGGCGGGCCGGCTTGGTCGGGGAGCGGGGTGCCGATCCATCGGTGACGATGGCGAATCCGGTGTCGAGACGGGAGTGTGCGGGGATACCGGTGTGGCGTTGCTGCGTGACCACGGTGGTACCGACGCCGTCCCGGGGTGAATCGGCTCACCACGACGGCGGGTGGAACGATCAGTGGATCCTTGGGGAGCATGTGCCACGGGATCGGTGATGACGACACTGGGCCGGGATGCGCGTGCCTGCAGGGCGGCCAGAGCCGGGTCGTCACTTCGCCCCGTCGAGAGGGCGTGGCGAACACGACGCATCAGGTCGAGAAGGGCTCGTCCATCGGAAGGACGCTTGGCTGGGTCGCGCGATGTGCATGCCCGCACCAAGCCGTCGAGGTAGCCCGGAATGAGCCAGGCGATGTCTCGCTCAGCACGGGTGCCATTGGCCAGGTACTGGGAGGGAGCGGGCACGTCCTTGTTGACGTGCGCCCATGCCACCTGAATGGGGGAGTCCCCGGTATGGGGTTTGTGGCCGGTGAGCATCTCGAAGAGCACGATACCGGCGGAGTAGATGTCCGAGCGCTCGTCGGAACTGCCTCGTGTCACCCTTTCAGGAGGAATGTAGGACACCGTCCCGATCAGCTGCCCGGAGGTCGCGGACATCGTCTGGTTGCCGACGGCACGTGCCAGACCGAAGTCAGCGACCTTGATCTGGCCGCGGTCCGAGATGAGGACGTTCTCGGGCTTGACGTCGCGATGCACCAGCCCGTCCTCATGGGCGCTGGCCAGGGCAGACACCACCGGCTCGAGGAGATCAAGGGCCCGCACCGGGGTGAGGGGCGCCTCCTGGGTGATGATGTGGCGCAAGGTGCACCCAGGCACGTATTCCATGACGATGAACGGGCGCTCCCCATCCATCCCCTGGTCGAAGACCGACACCACATGGGGGTTGACGAGCCGCGCTGCCGCTTTGGCCTCGGAGTCGAATCGTTCCGCAAGTTCCGCGTCGAGTCCCTCGTGCATGACCTTGACCGCGACGATGCGAGGAAGGCACAAATCCTGGGCTCGATAAACGAGCGATTTTGGACACGATCTCGTAGCGACCCTCGAGGATGTGACCCACCAAGGGGTCAGTGCTCATGGTCATGCTCACGATTACGCCTCACGCACGGTCGGGGAAGAAGGGGGTGCGGCCCACCTCGAAGTGTATGCGCAGTCCCCATGAGGGAATTGGAGGGTGACCCGGCGAGTCCTTAGGCTGAACTTATGACTGTCGCGCATTGGCTTCGTTCCCGCCGCTGGGCTGTCTGGCTCGTCGCTCTGCTGTCTGCCGTAGTCATGGGCTGTTCTGCCCCCTCCAGTCCAGCTTCGAGTTCCACGCCAACCTCTTCGCGGGCGACCATCTCGGCGACCGCACGGCCCTCTGACGGCCTTCCCACCATCAGGGAGGACCAGCTCCCATCGGAAGCTCAGCACACCCTTAATCTCATCAATGCCGGCGGACCGTTCCCATTCCGACGTGACGGCATCGTCTATCACAACAACAGCGGGGCGTTGCCCCATCACGAGGATGGGTGGTATCACGAGTACACCGTCGTCACCCCGGGAGTCAGCGGTCGCGGCCCGCGTCGCATCGTCTGTGGCTCTGACGCGGCATGCTTCTGGACCGCCGACCACTACTCAACGTTCCGGAGGATCGTCCGATGACAACCGAGAATGACGTCCAGGCAGGTCCACAGGCCGGAGGCCCCGTTGGGTCCGGGATCGTACTCGTCGACCCGGCAAGTGCTTCTGATCCATCCGAGGTCGCACGAGTATGGCGCAACGCGGGATGGCGAATCTTCCACATGGCCGGAGGGGCAGACCTTGATGCCGTCCTGACGGGCTTCGGGAACACCCTGTCCTTTCCGAATTGGTACGGCCACAACCTTGACGCGTTGCGTGACTGCCTGGCTGATGTCGAGGGCGACACCGCCGTGTTGTGGACGGGCTGGCAGCCCTTCCAGCGCGACAATCCCCAGGACTGGGGACGGTTGGTCGACGTCATCGGGCAGCGTCTCGACGAGGACGAGCTCGACGGCTTCGCCCTCCTGCTGAGCTGAGACAGTTACCTCAGAAGCGACGCTCGACGCACTGGCGTGCCAGCTCGCGCAGAGCGGTCCTACCTGCCTCGGCCATCTCAGCGCCATCCAGTGCTGCCACAGCGCGTCGGTGGCACTCGTCGATGGTGGACTCGACGGCATCCTTGGCCCCGCTGCTCTCAATGATGTGGCGGGCCGTGGCGACGTCGGAGTCGTCGAGGTCGGGGCGACCGAGGAATCCTTCCAATCGGGCGGCGTCCTTGGCGTCAGCCTGGTCGAGGGCATGGGCGACGAGTACTGTGCGCTTGCCTTCTCGCAGATCGTCCCCGGCCGGCTTGCCGGTGAGCACGGCGTCACCAAAGATGCCGAGCAGGTCATCGCGGTACTGGAAGGCCCGCCCGATGGGGGAGCCGAAATCGGCCATCGTCTGCTGGAGGCGATCTGAACCTCCTGCCAGGGCCACCCCGATCTGGCAAGGACGCACCACGGTGTAAGAGGCACACTTGTACTCCACGACCCGGCCGACGAGATCAAGGGCTGACTCGGAGTCCGACCCTGCCATTCCTGACTGGGAGGTGACGTCGAGGACCTGGCCGCAGGTGACCTCGGTGCGCATGGCGTCCAGGAGAGGCGTGGCGGCAGCGAGCTTGCTGGCCTCCAGGGAAGCAGAGGTGAACATCTGGGCTGACCACATCAGCAGCAGGTCACCGAGCAGGATGGCGATGTCGAACCCGAATTGCTCGGAGAGGCCGTCACCCTTGGCCTCGGCATGAGCAGCCTCGAAGCGACGATGAACCGACGGGAGACCGCGCCGGGTGTCGGAGTGGTCCATGAGGTCGTCATGCACCAGGGCCGACACGTGCAGCAGCTCGAGGCTGGCGGCGGCCTGCAGCAGCCACATGGCCCCAGTAGCAGAAGGCGGGACGAAGCCTCTTGCCGCCACCGGTGTAGTCGCGGGCAGCGTCAAGGACAGGGGACAGCTCGGCACCGATCGCGTCGACAACCCCCTTCTCGCCATCGAGGAAGGTGGCGATCCTCGCACCCACAGACTCTCGGAAATCGGCGCTGACCGGAGCGGACGGGTCAAAGGGGAACATGAAGCCAGCATAGGGCGGTCTGATGGCTGCAGACGAGTCCGCAGGCTGGACAGGAGGCTCATCGGATGGACGCGCCGCCTAGCCTGACGCCATGCAGACCCAGAAGCCGACCATTGCCGACCTGCTGGCCGCGGGGGATCGCCCCCTACACTCGTTCGAGTTCATGCCGCCGCGCAGCGAGGACGATGTCTATCGGCTCTGGAGTGCCACCGACGCTCTCGTCCCGATGGCTCCTGACTTCATCTCGGTGACCTATGGGGCAAACGGGTCACGACGTGATCGCACCCTCCGCTGCACCCAGCACATGGTCTCGACGGGGTTGCGAACCGTCGGTCACCTCACCTGTGTCGTCCAGTCGGTGTCCGACCTCGAGCAGATGGTCGCTGACTATGCCGAGTCGGGGGTCAACCACATCCTTGCCGTCCGAGGAGACATGCCCGGTGGGGCCGGGCAGCCCTGGGTCGCCCATCCCGAGGGTCTGCCCAACGCCACCGAGCTCGTCCGGCTCGTCAAGCGGGTTCACCCCGAGGCATGCGTGGGAGTCGGGGCCTTCCCGGACGGTCATCCGGAGTCCGCCGACATCGACCTCGACGCGCGCATCCTTGTCGACAAGGCCGAGGCGGGGGCATCCTTCGCCATCACCCAGCTGTTCTTCCTCCCCTCCCACTACCAGCGACTCGTGGATCGGGTGCGCGCAATGGGCTGTGACATCCCGATCATCCCGGGAATCATGCCGATCACCTCGTACGGCCAAATCCGTCGATTCGCCGAATTGTCCGGCACCGACGTCCCGGCCGAGCTAGTGGCCAGGATCGAGGCCGTCAAGGAGGACAAGGCAGCCGTGCGGCGCATTGGTCTGGAGGCCGCCGTCGACATGTGCTGTGAGCTCCTCGACAGCGGCGCTCCCGGTCTGCACTACTACACGCTTAACAGGTCTCGTGCGACCACAGAGCTTCGGACCATGCTCGCCCGGCGTCGGCCGCAGCTGGCTGGTCTGCCTGCAGATTTCGAGGCGACTCCGGCCGCCTGAGCCCGACGACTGCCAGACGCTGGGTCGGACGGGTGAGGGCGACATAGAGCACCCGGACGCCGCTCGTGGGGTTCCCCGTCTCGGAGACGATGCGTTCCGGATCGACGACGACTGCGCCGTCATACTCGAGTCCCTTGGCCTGCATCGTCGTCACCGGGATGATGCGCGGATCCGTGGCGAGGTCGCCAGCCTGGTCGACCAGGCTCGCCGGGCAGACCAGACCAATCGTCCCGTCAACCTCCTGAAGCATCTCGTCGAGCTGGGAGCGCGCTTCGGCCCACAGGGCATCGGTACGCACCACGGTTGGCTGCACCCCCACCGAGCGCACCGCCTGAGGAAGGTCGGCATCGGGCTGGACGGTGACGACGACCTCCGCGGCAAGGTCGAAGACCTCCGCCGGGGATCGGTAGTTCTTCGTCAGCGTGAAGGTTCGTGAGGGAGCATTGCCCACCAGTTCGTCGAGGGCAGACCGGGTCTGCTCCGGGTGGGGGAAGGCCGACTGGGCCGGATCCCCGACGATCGTCCAGGAGGCTTGCGGGCCACGTCGCCCAATCATTCGCCACTGCATCGGCGAGATGTCCTGGGCCTCGTCGACGAGGACGTGGGCGTAGGTGTCTCGCGGCTCGTCCTCATCGATCTGACGAGCATCATGGAGGCGGTCGCTCAGGGTGACGAGCTCCTCGGCGTCCCCGCCCTCGATGAAGACTGGGTCCTCCGCATCAGGCTCGGGCGGAACTGGACCCAGCAGAGCGGCCAGTTCATCCAGCAGGGCCATGTCTGCCACCGACCAGTCACGGCGTCCACGCCGGTCCACCTCGGTGGGGATGGAGTTGACGACGAGCTGACAGGTCTCGTCATCCCAGTCCGGAGCGACCGCCTTGACGACCGCCGGGTCAGCCAGCCGGGCCAGGACGTCCGTGGCCGACAGGGTCGGCCACCAGGCATTGAGGAACATTCGCCAGGACGCCTGGGAGGAGACCAGGTCGTCGAATTGCTCCTTGCTCAGGTCATGGGCGGAGCTGACGTCTTCAGGAAGGATGTTCCACAGCTGATCCTTGAGCGAGGCCTCAACAGCTTCGCGACCGTCGTTGTATCGGTTGCGTTTGAGGATGTGATGGCGGGTGGCGGCCAGGGCGTGAGAACCCAGGGTGAGCACCTCACCCTTGACTGTGACTCGAAGGCGCATCGGATCCGGTTCGGCCGACATCGGTAGGTCGATCAGCCGGGTGAGCACATCGACCATGTCAAGGCTGCCCTTGATGTTGGCCGTGCGGGGCTCGTCGAGGCGATCGGAGGAGAACCTCAGGATGTCAGAGGGTACCTGGCCGACGGAGCGGAGGGTGACGGAGTCCTCGCCGAGACTGGGGAGCACCCGCTCGATGTAACTCATGAAGACCGAGGACGGTCCGATGACGAGTACCCCGCCGTTCTCCAGCCGGGCTCGATGGGAGTACAGCAGGAAGGCGGCACGATGCAGGGCGACGACCGTCTTGCCGGTTCCAGGCCCGCCCATGATCGTCGTCACGCCCTGGTAAGGGGCGCGAATGGCCTCATCCTGTTCTGCCTGGATGGTCGAGACGATGGAGTGCATCTGGGTGTCGCGAGCCCGTGAGAGGGCGGCCATCAGGGCTCCCTCCCCGACGATCGGCAGGTCGGCCTGCGAGGTGGAGTCCAGTAGGTCGTCTTCGATGCCAAGGACCTTGTCGTCCCGGCAGCGCAGCACACGACGACGGATCACACCCATCGGATCGGACGGGGTGGCGCGATAAAAGGGCTCGGCGGCGCGGGCGCGCCAGTCGATGACGAGGGGCTCGTAATCAGCGTCACGCACGCCGATACGCCCAATGTGACGCACCTCGTCATCGTCAGCGAGGTCAAGTCGACCGAAGACCAAACCCTCGTGTTCGGCATCGAGGATTGCCAACCTCTTGGCCGCGTTGTATGAGAAGGCATCGCGTTCGAACATCGCCGTACCGTCCTCTTCGCGGACCCAACTGGTGCGATCGGAGCGGTACATGTCCTGGCCAGCCGTGGCCAGCATGCGAGCCTTGTTCTCGTCGATCTCCAGTTGAGCGCGGACCCGGTCGACATGGGCCTGTTCCTTGGCGATCTCAGCTTTCACAACGCGAGGATCAGTGGTCGAAGTGCCGTGTTCGGTCAAAGTCGTCCTTCACGAGAGTCTGCCTCGGACTCGGTGTCGCGGGGCTAACGGGCAAGTTTACGCGCGGAGGCCCCATTGGTGGAACCACGC
>OAXA01000087.1_pt1 | contig 15453 bp, 14 predicted proteins | sample 1501441 | NCBI WGS metagenome assembly OAXA01 (sample SAMEA2580299, study PRJEB22360) | human gut metagenome | biome: human gut; feature: human-associated habitat; material: faeces | place: Denmark | collected 2008/2010
GTTGCGACCGTCTCGGCCATCTACGGTCTGGGTACTCCGCAGGAGTATGTCGACCGGATGATCCCGTTGGAGGTCGGGCAGGAATGGGATCGTGACGAGCTGCTGCGTGACCTCGTCACCAACCAGTACGTCCGCAACGACATCTCGGGGGAGCGGGGCACCTTCCGAGTGCGCGGAGATACCCTGGAGATCTTCCCGGTCTACGAGGAGAACGCCCTGCGCGTGGAGTTCTTCGGAGACGAGATCGAGGCCCTCACGACCATGCATCCTCTTACCGGCGAGGTCGTCAGCGAGGACGAGCAGGTCTACGTCTTCCCGGCGACCCACTACGTTGCTGGACCGGAGCGCATGGAGAGGGCGATCGCGTCCATCCAGAAGGAGTTGGGGGAACGCCTCGCCGTCCTGGAACGGGACGGGAAACTGCTGGAGGCCCAGCGACTCCGAATGCGCACCACCTACGACGTCGAGATGATGCAGCAGGTCGGCGCCTGTGCCGGTATCGAGAACTATTCGCGTCACATTGACGGACGCGCTCCCGGCTCGGCCCCGAACTGTCTGCTCGACTACTTCCCCGAGGACTTCGTGCTCGTCATCGACGAGTCCCACGTCACCGTCCCGCAGATCGGAGGCATGTACGAGGGCGACATGAGCCGTAAGCGCACCCTCGTGGAGCATGGCTTCCGACTGCCCAGCGCGATGGACAACCGCCCTCTCAAATTCGACGAGTTCACCCAGAGGATCGGCCAGACCGTCTACCTGTCGGCCACGCCCGGAGCCTACGAGACCGAGCGGGCCAATGGCGTCGTCCAGCAGATCATCCGCCCGACGGGACTGGTCGACCCTGAGATCATTGTCAAGCCCACTCGCGGCCAGATCGACGACCTCATGGCCGAGATTCGCACCCGAGTGGATCGCGGTGATCGTGTCCTGGTGACGACCCTGACCAAGAAGATGGCCGAGGATCTCACCGACTACCTCATGGAACACGGCATACGCACCCGGTACCTGCACTCGGAGATCGACACCCTCAAGCGCATCGAACTGCTCAAGGAACTGCGCATGGGAGAGTTCGACGTCCTCGTCGGCATCAACCTGTTGCGAGAGGGGCTCGATCTTCCGGAGGTGTCCCTGGTGGCCATTCTGGATGCGGACAAGGAAGGGTTCCTTCGCTCGGAACGCTCCCTCATCCAGACCGTCGGCCGTGCCGCTCGAAACGTCAACGGTCAGGTCATCATGTACGCCGACCAGATCACCGACTCGATGCGGGTCGCCATTGACGAGACGAATCGTCGTCGCGAGATCCAGATGGCCTACAACAAGGAGCATGGCATCGACCCGCAACCGCTTTGCAAGAAGATCGGCGACATCACCGAGATGCTGGCCCGCGAGGAGGCCGACACCGACGCTCTCGTCGAGAAGTTCAACTATGGCAAGGGCCATCGCGGCTACAACTCGATGATCACCGACGAGCAGCGGGCGGGCCAGGGCAAGCGCCTGGACGCCTCGAAGATGGCCGAGGAAGATCTCGGCAACCTCATCGTCGAGCTCACCGAAGAGATGCGCTCTGCTGCTGGCGAGCTCAAGTTCGAAGTGGCGGCTCGTCTTCGCGACGAGATTGCGGACCTGAAGAAGGAATTGCGCCAGATGGTGGAGGCGAATCGCTAGTTCCCGCACGGTTTCGACTCGCGTCGGATGATGCGGGTGTGAGAGGATGAGAACCCCTGGAGGGGAGTACTCCTGAGAAGAGTGTGGTCGTCATCACGATCGTGTCATCACGGTCCGGCTGCACAGCCCCGGTAAAGCGGCACCTGCCGCGCCGGTGCGGACGAGACCTCCGGACCTTCTCTCTATTCCCTCGGAGGCCCGGTTTTGCACGTTCACGCGTATGTCTGGATCATCACCATCCTTGTGATGGGGGTCTTGCTCTTCTTGGACGTCATGGTCCTGGGGCGAAAGCCTCACGTCCCCTCCACCAAGGAATGTGCCACCTTCGTCGGTGTGTTCGTCGGCCTGGCAGTGTTGTTCGGCTTGGGCGTCTGGATCCTGCAAGGGCATTCCGCAGGCGGTCAGTTCTTCGCGGTGTGGTTGACCGAGTACAGCTTGTCGATCGACAACCTGTTCATCTTCCTCATCCTCATGGAGAAGTTCGACGTTCCACGGAAGCTGCAGCAATTTGCCCTGCTGGTGGGCATCATCGTCGCCCTGGTCTTTCGAGGTGTCTTCATTGCTCTGGGACAGGCGATCCTGGAAGCTTGGGCTTGGGTGTTCTTCATCTTCGGTGCTTTCCTGCTGTACTCGGCGATCGACCAGGTGCGTGAGTACCGTCACCGGGATGACGAGGATGAGGTCACCGGCGAGAACGGCCGCTTGTTGGCGTGGCTCAAGCGTACGGTTCCGACCACCGGTGACTACCGCGGCACCAGATTCTTCGTTCGTGAGAACGGCAAGATCCTGGCCACCTCGATGTTCACGGTCTGTGTCGCCCTCGGCATGACTGACCTGCTCTTCGCCCTGGACTCCATCCCAGCCTCCTACGGTCTGACGAGCGAGGGCTACCTCATCTTCACCGCCAACGTCTTCGCCCTCATGGGCCTGCGCCAGCTGTACTTCCTCATCGGAAGCCTGCTCGAGCGCCTGGCGTACCTGTCACTGGGCCTGGCGGTCATCTTGGGCTTCATCGCTCTCAAGCTCATCGGCCACGCCATGCACCACTATGGCCTGGACCAGGCGTGGTTGGGCATCAGCACGGAGATCTCGATCGGTGTGTCCCTGATCACCATCGTCGCGACCTTGGTCCTCACCACCGTCGCGAGCATCATCAAGAGCAAGAGAGACGACGCAAAGACCAAGATCGAAGCCTGATCTCGGCAGGACATGAGCGGTTGGGATCACCAGCCGCGTTCCCGCCACTGGCGGAGATGAGCAGGGATGCCGCGGCGCTGTCTCGTGGTTCAGGGCAGGGGAGTGCCGAGTGGTGCCATGATGAGATGTCCTTCTGCGCGGATCTGCTCGACCGCTACGACGTACCGTGGAGGGGTCGAGGTCGAGCTCACTTGGACAGGTCCTTGACGAAGAGGAAGAGGAGGGGAAATGCGAGTCTCGTTCCCATGGGATTCGGACGTATGGGCACCCACGGTGAAAGTGGCCCAGCAAGCTGAGAAGGCCCAGCTGATGACGGTGCTGATCCAGGTGGCGCCGGCTGTCGCCCTGGAGCAGGCCTGGGCGGAGTTGTCGCGCGACCACGCGAGCGAAGAGGAGTACATACTGGACGGGGGAGCGTCCCTGCTTCGGCGCGGCGATGGGCTGGTCGAAGCGTGCAGTGGTGGTGAGGACGTGCTGAGTTCGCTGTCGTGGATACTGAACCAGACGCTCGAAGGCGCCGTCCACCATGCCGACGCAAACGCAACCCTGACCGTGGTCGGCGAAGCGCCCGATCGTAGGCATGTGGACCTCTAGAACGACTTCCGTCACCAGCCCCGCTCGCGCCACTCGCCCAGATGGGGCCGCTCTGCACCCAGCGTCGTCGGCAGCCCATGTCCCGGCCAGATGACCGTCTCATCGTTGTAGACCCCGAAGACCTTCTTCTCCAGGTCCGCCATCAGCGTGGCGAACTGGGTGTCATTTTGTACCCGTCCAGGGCCACCGGGGAAGAGGGAATCTCCCGTGAGGATGTGGTCACTCGGGTTGCCGCGCAGTCGGAGGGCGATGGATCCGCGGGTATGACCCACCAGGCCGATGACGTCGAGTTCGATGTCGCCGAGGCGGAAGACATCCCCGTCCCACACCGTGCGGCAGGTCACGCCGGTGCTGGCCTCGATGGCCTCGGCGTCGGGTTTGCCGCACCAGGGCTGGGCGCCCGTCGCAGCAATGACGTCAGCGAGAGCTCCGGTGTGGTCGGAGTCACGGTGGGTCGTGATGACGGCGCCGACCTCGTCGTCGCCGACGAGGGCCTTGAGCCGACCGGGTTCCGCTGCCGCGTCGACGAGGATGGCAGGACCGGCCTCGGGACGAATGAGATAGGCGTTGTTGTCCATCGGGCCCACCGACACCTTGATGAGGTCAATATCCTCGTTGACCCTGATGAACTCAGCCCCAGGTACCGGACCGACGTGGTGGAGCGTCATGACGATTCCTTCCTGGGACGAGCGGGCGATCCGCTGGGCGTCCCCGTCAGATGAGCATGGGGACGGCGAGCTGGTCGGCCCCGGCGAGACGCTCGGTCCCACCTCTGCCTGACAACCATCCTGCCAGCGCACCGTCAGGCCCATGAACCGTCGTAGCGAATCCAACCCCGCCGATACGATCAGTCAGACCCGAATCGGAGACGATACGCATGGCCGGGACTTCCGGGCGGTCCCGCAGCCGGAAACACACCCACTCCAACAAGGTACGGGATGCGACCACAGGGAGGTCGTCGACGGTCATTCCAAGAGCGAGGTCGACGTGATGGAGTGCGATCTCGGCAAGCCGCAGGGCAGGCAGGTCGGTGGCGTCGACACGGATGTCGTCAGTGAGCCAAACCGCAGTGCCTGGTTCCATGCCTTCCAGAGAATCGAAGGTGGCATTGAGGGAGCCTGCCGTGGTGTCCAAATCGATCTGCAACTCCACCCCGGTGCGTTCCGAACCGCGCTCGATGTCGCCGTCGCGGACCTCGTCAGAGGGATAAAGGCGGGGCACCTCACGGCCAGCGACAACGGCCCTCGTCACTGTTTCCAGGGCCTCGCCATTGCGGGCTATATGGGTCGCAATGTGCGCGCGGGTCCATCCAGCCAGGCGACTGGGGGCCTGCCACTCCTCATCCGACAAGCCCATGGTGGCCCCGAGAAGTCGCTGGGTCGCTTCCCGTTTGGCAGTGCGGATTTCGGGTAGGGGAGCGCTCGGACACAGACCTGGAGGTCGTGTGGCTGCGCTCATGTCGTCCAACCTACTTGCACTTCAAGGAAGTTGCCAGATCAATGGCCACCGGATGGGTCTGCTGGGCCCAGGCCCACAGTGCCTCAGGAGGCTCGTCCGTGTTCCGTTCTGCCGACCGCGCAGAGCCACAGAACTGTCTTCCATGGCCTCTACCATGAAGCCTGTGAGTGACCACATCATCGTCCGCGGTGCCCGAGAGCACAATTTGCGCAACGTCAGCCTGGATCTTCCCCGGGACGCCATGATTGTGTTCACTGGCTTGTCAGGATCGGGGAAGTCCTCCCTTGCCTTCGACACCATCTTTGCTGAGGGCCAGCGTCGTTACGTGGAATCCTTGTCCTCCTACGCCCGCCAGTTCCTCGGACAGATGGACAAGCCAGACGTCGACTTCATCGAGGGTCTCAGCCCCGCTGTCTCCATCGATCAGAAGTCCACGTCCCGCAACCCACGTTCGACGGTCGGCACGATCACGGAGATCCATGACTACCTGCGTCTGCTCTGGGCCCGTATCGGCAAGCCCCACTGCCCGGTGTGTGGGGAGCTCATCAACCGTCAGACCCCTCAGCAGATCGTCGATCGGTTGATGGCCCTGGACGAGGGCACGAAGTTCCAGGTGCTGGCGCCGGTCGTCCGTGGCCGCAAGGGCGAGTACATCGAACTCTTCCGGCAGCTGACGACTGACGGTTTCACCCGTGTGCGCGTTGATGGTGAGGTCCATCGACTCGGTGAGGTGCCGCCCCTGGACAAGAAACGCAAGCATGACGTCGACGTTGTCGTCGACCGGATCGCGGTCAAACCGTCGGCCAAGCAGCGTCTGACGGAGTCCGTGGAGACCGCCCTCGGTCTGGCCCACGGGATCGTGGGTATCGACTTCGTCGATCGTGACCCTTCCGACCCGCATCGCGAACGTCGATTCTCCGAGACGATGGCCTGCCCCAACCAGCATGACATCGACATCGATGAGCTGGAACCTCGCCAGTTCTCCTTCAACGGCCCCTGGGGAGCGTGCCCGACGTGTTCGGGTTTGGGGGCAACCCTCGAGGTCGATCCCGAACTCGTGGTTCCCGACTCAGGGCTGAGTCTGCTCGAGGGAGCCATCGCGCCGTGGTCAGGGCCGCGAGTGGCCAACCACTACCAGCACGTCTTTGCGGGTCTGGGGGAGAGCCACGGTTTTGACGCGGCCCTCGATGTCATGCTCAGACCTTCCCGAGAAGGCGCGCAAGCTGGTGATGCATGGCGAGGGCGATCCGGTGATGGTCTCGTACCGCAACCGGTTCGGCCGAATGCGCACCTACTCGCAGAATTACGAGGGAGTGCTGCACTACGTGCGTCGTCGCTACGACGAGGCCGAGACCGACGCCGCCCGCTCCCGGTGGGGACAGTACCTGCGCGAGGTGCCATGTCGTGACTGCCATGGCAAGCGACTCAAGCCGACGAGCTTGGCCGTGACGGTTGGCGATCGCAACATCGCCGAGGTCTCCGACATGTCCATCGGGGAGGCCTCGCAATTCCTCAATGCCCTGACGCTGACGGAGCGTGAGGCGACCATTGCCGAGCGGGTCATCAAGGAGGTGCGAGCGCGGCTGCGGTTCCTTGTCGATGTCGGTCTGGACTACCTGACCTTGTCCCGGTCAGCCGGATCGCTGTCGGGCGGTGAGGCTCAGCGCATCCGACTGGCCACTCAGATTGGTTCGGGACTGGTCGGTGTGCTCTACGTCCTCGACGAGCCCTCCATCGGCTTGCACCAGCGCGACAACCGCCGTCTCATCGATACCCTTGTCAGGCTGCGGGATCTCGGGAACACGCTCATCGTCGTCGAGCATGACGAGGACACCATTCGCGTCGCCGACTGGGTTGTCGATGTCGGCCCGGGAGCCGGCGAGCACGGCGGAGAGGTCGTCGTCTCGGGAACCGTCGACGATCTGCTGGACAGCGAGAGGTCGCTGACGGGTGCCTACCTGTCGGGCAAGAGGTCCATCCCGTTGCCGGCGAGCCGACGTCCCCGAACCGGACGGGAGTTGGTCGTCAAGGGCGCTCGTGAGAACAATTTGCAGAACGTGGATGTCACCTTCCCGTTGGGCCAGCTCGTCGTCGTCACGGGAGTGAGTGGTTCTGGCAAGTCGACTCTGGTCAACCAGATTCTCTACACCTCGTTGGCACACCGGATTCACGGAGCTCGGGCGGTCCCTGGCAAGCACGAGACGATGACCGGCGTCGAGGAGATCGACAAGGTCATTCATGTCGACCAGTCCCCGATTGGGCGGACGCCGAGGTCGAACCCGGCAACGTACACCGGGGTCTTCGACAAGATTCGTGCCCTCTTCGCCCAGACCCCCGAGGCCAAGGTGCGCGGCTACCAGCAGGGCCGGTTCTCCTTCAACATCAAGGGGGGACGCTGTGAGAACTGCCAGGGTGAAGGCACCATCAAGATCGAGATGAACTTCCTTCCTGACGTCTACGTGCCGTGTGAGGTCTGCCACGGGGCCCGGTACAACCGCGAGACCTTGGAGGTCCACTACAAGGGCAAGACGATCGCCGAGGTGCTCGACATGCCCATCGAGGAGGCGTCCTCCTTCTTCGAGCCGATCTCCTCGATCCATCGTCACCTCAAGACCCTCGTCGAGGTGGGGCTGGGTTACGTCCGGCTGGGGCAGCCGGCCACGACCCTGTCGGGAGGCGAAGCTCAGCGCGTCAAGCTGGCCTCAGAGTTGCAGAAACGTTCCACCGGCAAGACGTTGTACGTTCTCGACGAGCCCACGACAGGTCTGCACTTCGAGGACATTCGCAAGCTCTTGCTGGTGCTGGGACGACTTGTCGACCAGGGCAACTCGGTACTCGTCATCGAGCACAACCTTGATGTCATCAAGACCGCCGATTGGATCATCGACATGGGTCCCGAAGGTGGTAACGGTGGCGGCATGGTCGTCGCGGAGGGGACTCCCGAGCAGGTGGCCGCCGTCGACGGCTCCTACACAGGGCAGTTCCTCGCCGAGATCCTGGCCGGGCGGGAAGTCCCGGTTGGTGACGAGCCGCCCCTCATCGAGGAGCCGGCTGAGGCCAAGAAGAAGGGTGGGAGGAAGACCTCGCGGAAGAAGGCCCGCTGAGCGGTTCAGGAACCGCTGACGCTCAAGGTGCCGCCCTTCTCGGTCACCTTGGCCTTGCCCAGGCCAGCAGTAGCGGGGCCCTTGGTGACATGACCGTCAGTGATGTCGAACTCCGAACCGTGGCAGGGGCACAGCAGGGAGCCGTCACGGACCTCGTCGACCTGGCATCCAGCGTGTGGGCACACCCGCACGAAGCCCTTGTAGGTGCCCTTGGTGGGCTGGGTGACGACGAAGTTCGTGCCGTCGATCACGATTCCGCCGCCCACCGGGACATCAACAGCCTTGATGGTCGCCGGGCCGGTGTGGACGTCATTGGAGTTCTGGTAGGTGCTGCAACCGGTGACCGCTCCGGTGGTGGCCAGGGCAGCGACGCCGCCAGCGGTACGCAGGATCTCGCGTCGAGTGGGGGACATGGTCTCTCCTTCGTGCTCAGCGGGTGCCGGGGTTGCCTGTGGAGGCGGCGACGGCGCCGTGAACCATACCTGCCTCGATGAGGTGATCCACCCGATTGATCCAATGAACCTCATACCCATTCGGGTGAAGCTCGATCATCGAGGTGGCGGTGTTCTGCAGGCCGACCCAGTGGGGTTCACTGCCGATGGGGTAATTGCGCAGATCAGCGGCAAGTCGTGGGGCAATGAGGTGCAGCAGGAGCATCGATCCGATGGCTCCATGGGCCACCAGGGCAATGCAATCGTCGTCATAGTGTGCCTCCCGCACCCATTCGGCGATACGACCGGCACGATCTGCCGCCTCTGCGGCAGTTTCGATGCGGGCCTCGCGCCACCCCTCCTCGGTAATCGTCTCCGGGAAGACGGCGCGATCGGTGATGGCAGACAGGGCCGACAGCGGTGACCCGGGGTGACCGGTCTCGACTCCGTCAACAATCTCAACTGGACCGGGGCGTTCGAAGATGAGGTCGCTGACGGTGATGGGCATGTCGAGGGCTTCGGCGACCGGGGCTGCCGTCTGAATGGTGCGCATCATGGGGGAGGAATACAGCTTGGTCGGTCGCGGAGAGACTGACCCGATCCATGTCCCCAGGGCCTCAGCCTGATGTCGTCCCAATTCGGTGAGTTCGGGGTCAGGCTTGCGCCCTTGACGGTATGCCTCGACGGACTTTGCCGCATTGGCATTGTTTTCGGACTGGCCGTGGCGAATGAGGAGAAGATGCACGTGGCCAGCCTACCGGTGAAGCTGCTGGAGCATTTCCCGCCCGCAGGACGGGGGCGTTCGGACGGAGAGAGGAACCACGTCGTCATGGCCCCTAGGCTTGCCCCATGGCCGATCCGTCCAGTTACCGTCCTGCCCCGGGGACCATCCCCACTCAACCAGGGGTCTATCGATTCAGTGACGAGCACGGGCAGGTCATCTACGTCGGCAAGGCCAAGAACCTGCGTAACCGGCTCAACTCCTACTTCCAGGACATCTCGGCCCTCCACCCGCGTACTCAACGGATGGTCACTACGGCCGCCCACGTGCAATGGACGGTGGTGCAGAACGAGGTCGAGTCCCTCCAGCTCGAATACACCTGGATCAAGGAATTCGATCCGCGGTTCAACGTCATGTACCGCGACGACAAGTCCTACCCGTGGCTGTGTTTCACCTGGACAGACGAGTATCCGCGCGTCTTCGTCGGTCGCGGTGCTCATCACAAGGGGTGGCGCTACTACGGACCGTTCGGCCAGGCGTGGGCAATCCGGGACACCGTCGAGACCTTGCTGCGGGTCTTCCCGATGAGGTCCTGCTCGACCGGCGTCTTCAATCGGGCGAAGAACCAGGGGCGTCCATGTTTGCTCGGCTACATCGGCAAGTGCTCGGCGCCGTGCGTCGGTCGGATCACCCCGGAGGCCCACCGCGAGATCGCCGACGAGTTCTGTGACTTCATGGCGGGCCGGACGACGAAGATCGTCAAACGGCTTGAGGCCGAGATGGCGGAGGCCTCCGAGAACCTGGAATTCGAACGTGCCGCCGTCATCCGCGACTCCCTGGGAGCCCTGTCAAAGACTCTGGAGCGCAATGCCGTCGTCCTCGGTGACGGGACTGACGCCGACGTCATCTCGATGGCCGTCGACCCGCTGGAGGTGGGCGTCAAGATCTTCCACGTTCGCGGCGGTCGCATCCGTGGTGAGCGAGGCTGGGTGGCAGACCGTGCCGACGACGCCGACGAGGCCGAGTTGATGGAGACCTTCCTCACCCAGCTCTACGGCATCAATTCCAGTGACGGTCAGGTTCGTGATGACGGTCATGGCAATGCCGTCCCGCCGCTGTTGCTCGTCTCCACCAATCCCGCGAATCCCGACGTCATGTCCACGATCCTCAGCTCCGAACGCGGCTCCCACGTCGAGATCCGTGTTCCCCGTCGAGGTGACAAGGCGACCCTCATGGACACCGTCACCCGCAACGCCCAGGAAACCCTCGCCCAGCACAAACTGAAGCGAGCCTCCGACCTGGCCACTCGAACCCGAGCCCTGGAGGAGATCCAGGAGGCCCTCGGTCTGGACCGCGCCCCGCTGCGGATGGAGTCCTACGACATCTCCCACATCCAGGGAACCAACGTCGTCGGGTCGATGGTCGTCTTCGAGGACGGCATGCCGCGCAAGTCCGAGTATCGGCGATTCATCATCAAGGGATTCGAGGGGTCCGACGACTTCGCCGCCATGCACGAGGTGCTGTCGCGCCGGCTGCGTCGCCTTGTCGAGGACCGCGACGCCATGGCCAAGGCCCAAACCCCTGACGGTGACGTCGGCTCCCTCATCGACCCCACCACTGGCGCTCCCCGCAAGTTCGCCTACGCTCCGCATCTCATCGTCGTCGACGGCGGCGCACCTCAGGTACACGCCGCCCAGGAAGTGCTCGAGGAGTTCGGCCTCGAGGATGAGATCGCACTGTGCGGGCTGGCGAAACGCCTGGAGGAGGTGTGGCTCCCCGACGAGGAGTGGCCGGTCATCCTGCCGCGCACCTCCGAGGGGCTCTACCTACTACAGCGTCTTCGTGACGAGGCTCACCGGTTCGCCATCACCTTTCACCGGTCCAAGCGATCCAAGGCAATGGTGGAGTCCGTACTCGACGGGGTGTCCGGACTGGGGGAGACCCGTCGCAAGGCCCTCGTCTCTCACTTCGGATCAGTGCGAGCGCTGCGGAAGGCGACCGTCGAGGACATCGCCGAAATTCCTGGGTTCGGTCCCAAACTCGCGGGAGAGGTCGTCGCGGCCCTCTCCAAGGACAAGCCCGGTGAGGCGATCAACACGGCAACCGGCGAGGTTGCTGACGCTGACGGACTGGCTGATGCCGATAACAGCACTACCCTTGAGCCGTGAGCACCGAACAGACGACCAGGACCCCGCGAGTTGTCATCATCTCCGGCATCTCCGGTGCTGGCCGTCGTACCGCGGCCCATGCCATGGAGGACCTGGGCTGGTACGTCGTCGACAACCTGCCCCCGGTGATGTTGGGGGCGCTTGTCGACGAGATCGGCGCTAATGACATCGATCGTCTGGCAGTCGTCCTCGACGTTCGAAGTCGGATCATGTTCGACACCCTGGGAGTGGCCGTCGCCGCCCTCGACGAGCGCGGCATCGACCCCGCCATCGTCTTCCTGGAAGCCTCCGACGAGACCATCGTGCGTCGTCAGGAGTCCAGCCGTCGTCCCATGCCGCTCCAACAAGGAGGTCATCTCCTCGACGCCGTGGCCCTCGAGCGTCGCATGCTCTCCGACCTGCGTGCCGAGGCTGACCTCGTCATCGACACCACCTCCATCACCGCTCGACAGCTCGCCCAACGCATCGACCACGCCTTCGCCGAGGGGATCGACGAGGGCCTGGCCTTCCAGGTGATGTCCTTCGGATTCAAGCGTGGGGTTCCGATCGACGCCGACCTCGTCTTCGACGTGCGTTTCCTGCCGAACCCGTACTGGGTCCCTGAGCTTCGTCCCAAGACGGGTCTGTCCTCCGACGTCGCCTCCTATGTCATGGCCCAGGCCGGCGCGACCGAGTTCATCGATCGAGTCGAGGAACTCCTGGCTGGCATGGCACCGGGGTATCTTCGTGAGGGCAAGAAGCAGGTCACGGTGGCCGTTGGCTGCACCGGCGGGAAACATCGCAGTACCGCCATTTCCGAGGAATTGTCCGCTCGTCTGGCGGATCGGGGGCACCGCACCGCCGTCCTGCACCGAGATCTTGGGAAGGAATGACGATGGTGTCAACCCCCTCGAAGTTGCCGATTGTCACGGCCTTCGGCGGTGGACACGGGCTGGCCGTGTCGCTGCGTGCCTTGCGGCGGCTCACAGACCGGCTCACTGCTGTGGTCACCGTCGCCGACAACGGTGGCTCTTCCGGTCGGCTGCGCGAGGAATTCGACATCCTGCCGCCGGGAGACCTGCGTCGTGCTCTTGCCGCGCTGTGTGCTGATGATCACCTCGGACGTACCTGGGCCGAGGTGCTGCAGGCGCGCTTCAACGGCATCGGTGAGCTCGCCGGTCACGCCATCGGTAACCTGCTCATCGCGGGCCTGTGGCAGGCCTGGACATGGTCGGTCAGCTCCTTGACGTTCGGGGGCGCGTCCTGCCGATGTCCCTGACCCCGCTTGACATCAGCGCCCAAGTGGTCGGCCTGGACCCGAATCAGCCGGACGAGGAGTACACCCTCACCGGGCAGGCCACGGTCGCCAAGACCCGGGCCGAGGTGCTCAAGGTGAGGCTGGAGCCCTCCGAACCCGAGGCCTGCCCTCAGGCGTTGGAGGCGATTCGCGAGTCCGACAACCTCGTCCTGGGGCCGGGATCGTGGTTCACCTCGGTCATGCCGCATCTCCTGGTGCCTGAGATCGTCGACGCGATCCTTGAGTCGAAGGCGCGGAAGATCCTCACCCTCAATGTGTCGGGAGCTGATGAAACGGACGGATTCAGCCCCGCGCGACATCTTGAGGTCATCGCCGAGCACGAGCCACGTATGCGTTTCGACGTCGTCCTCGTCGATCGCGGGTTTGCTGGTCAGGATCCCCATCTGGAATCGTTTGCGCACAATCTGGGAGCTGAAATCGTCGTCGACGATTTGGCAATGCGCGATGGATCGGCTCGGCATGACCCACTGCGGTTGGCGTCGGCATACGCCAACATCATGGGCGTCCAGCCTCGCTGATTGTCGCCTAAGATCACCCTGTCACCCTTTGTATTCCTTTCCGGAGGCTAGAACCACATGTCGCTCACCCTGCAGGTGAAGAACGAACTCGCGACGGTGCCGGTGCAGAAGCTGTGCTGCCGCCGTTCCGAGATCGCCACCACCCTTCGCTTCGCAGGTGGCATCCATTTAGTGCAGCATCGCCACATCACGATTGAGGCCGAGGTCGACACCGGGGGTGCGGCGCGACGACTTCGTCAATCCATCCAGGAGGTCTTCGGTTTCGACACCGACCTCGTCGTCGTCAATGGCACTGGTTTGCACTCGAACACCCGGTACCTGGTGCGGATGGTGCGCGGCGGCGCTGATCTGGCTCGTCTGACGGGTCTGCTCGATCGTCGCGGTCGCCCGGTGCGTGGCCTTCCGGTTCCGGTCGTCGGTGGCGGACGGTGCTGCCAGGCTGCCGCGTGGCGTGGCGCCTTCCTGGCCCGTGGTTCCCTGACCGAACCTGGACGTTCCATGGCCATGGAGATCACCGCTCCCGGTGAGGAGGCCGCAATGGCTCTGGTGGGTGCAGCTCGCCGTCTGGAGATCCCGGCCAAGCAGCGGGAGTCCCGACGCATCGACCGCGTGACGATCCGGGACGGTGATGCCATTTCCGCCATGCTGACGCGGATGGGCGCCCACGAATCGGTGCTGGTCTGGGAGGATCGTCGTCTCCGCCGTGAGGTGAGGGCGTCGGCGAATCGTCTTGCCAATTTTGACGATGCCAACCTGCGTCGTTCCGCCAGAGCTGCTGTCACTGCCAGTGCCAGGGTGGAACGCGCGCTGGAAATCCTCGGGGATTCCGTTCCGGAACATCTCCAGGCCGCTGGCCAACTTCGCCTTGAGCACAGAAATGCCAGCTTGGAAGAATTGGGTAAGTTGCACGAACCTCCGGTGACGAAGGATGCCATTGCCGGACGGATTCGTCGTCTGTTGGCCCTGGCCGACAAGACGGCCCGTAACAACGGCGAGCCCACCACGGTGGAGAGTCTTCCTCCCGAGATGCGCGACGACCGCGCCTGATCACCATCCCGGCGTCTACAACCGGCCCTTGGCTCCTCCCACCAGGGGAGGGATTCACGCAACCGCATGGTCATTTGTGCGTCGACCTGATCGATGCTCGTGATCGTTCGCCCGTGACATTGCCTTAAAACGGGGCCAGGGCTTTGTTCATTGCCCTTGGTCGCTATGCTTAGAGATGTCCGAGTGCTGAACGCACAAACCTCATCTGGAGGAGATTCCTTAATGACCGTCAAGGTTGGTATCAACGGGTTTGGCCGTATTGGCCGTAACTTCTTCCGCGCCCTCTCCGAGCAGGGTGCTGACCTCGAGGTCGTGGCCGTCAACGACCTCACCGACACCAAGACCCTGGCCCACCTCCTGAAGTACGACTCCATCATGGGTCGTTTCTCCGGTGAGGTCAGCTACGACGATGACTCCATCACCGTTGACGGCAAGACCATCAAGGTCCTTGCCGAGCGCAACCCCGCTGACCTCCCTTGGAAGGAGCTCGGCGCTGAGATCGTTGTCGAGTCCACCGGACTCTTCACCGATGGCGAGAAGGCCAAGGCCCACATCGAGGCTGGCGCCAAGAAGGTCATCATCTCCGCTCCCGGCAAGAACGTCGACGGCACCTTCGTCATGGGCGTCAACAGCGACGACTACGACACCGAGAAGCACAACGTCATCTCGAACGCTTCGTGCACCACCAACTGCCTCGCCCCGCTGGCCAAGGTCCTCAACGACGCCTTCGGCATCGAGCGTGGCATCATGACCACCGTTCACGCCTACACCGGTGACCAGCGCCTGCAAGACGCCCCCCACAAGGATCTGCGTCGCGCCCGCGCTGCTGCCCTCAACATGATCCCCACCAAGACCGGCGCCGCCCAGGCCGTGGCCCTGGTCCTGCCGGAGCTCAAGGGCAAGTTCGACGGCCTCGCCGTCCGCGTCCCGACTCCGACCGGCTCCCTGACCGACCTGACCTTCCAGACCTCCAAGGAGACCACCGTCGAGGAGGTCCAGGCTGCCGTCAAGAAGGCTGCTGAGGGTCCGTTGAAGGGCATCCTGGCCTACACCGAGGATCCGATCGTGTCGAAGGACATCGAGGGCGACCCGCACTCCTCGATCTTCGACGCCACCGAGACCAAGGTCATCGGTAACCTCGTCAAGGTCCTCTCTTGGTACGACAACGAGTGGGGCTACTCCAACCGTCTGGTTGACCTCACCAAGCTCGTCGCCAGCAAGCTTGCCTGATCTCACCATCGTGAGCTGATGAC
>OAXA01000088.1_pt1 | contig 15350 bp, 14 predicted proteins | sample 1501441 | NCBI WGS metagenome assembly OAXA01 (sample SAMEA2580299, study PRJEB22360) | human gut metagenome | biome: human gut; feature: human-associated habitat; material: faeces | place: Denmark | collected 2008/2010
ATCGGCTGGGCGTTCTCCCAGGTGGTGGCGCCGGTGGTCGAGTAGCGCACGTGGCCGACGGCCATGTGGCCAGTAAGGCTGGACAGGGCGCGGTCGTCGAAGACCTGGGAGACCAGGCCGAGGTCCTTGTAGACAAGGATGTGGGAACCGTCCGAGGTCGCGATGCCGGCCGCCTCCTGGCCGCGGTGCTGCAGGGCGTACAGGCCGAAGTAGGTCAGGCGGGAGACTTCCTCACCTGGCGCCCACACGCCGAAGACGCCGCACTCCTCGCGCGGCGCGGGCTCCAGCTCGCGGGTCAGGTCAATGGCTGGGGAGGTCGGGGCAGCCGTCTGCGGATCCGGGAGGACTGACAACGGCGCGGGGCGGGTGGACTGCATGCTCTCACCAAGGCTCACCGCCACAGTCTCCCATACTGTGGCCCGCTCATCCTCTTCGCGGCTGTGCTGGTGGGCATAGGCGGTATCGTTCGAGCCACAGCAAGGCGAGACCAGGAGACGCGATGACGATCACCCGAGCGGATGTCGCGAAACTGGCGGGAGTGTCACCTGCTGTTGTCAGCTACGTCATCAACGATGGTCCTCGCGGGGTCTCCGCCGACGCCCGGGCACGCGTTGAGGCTGCCATCGAGACTCTGGGCTACCGCCCAAACGCTGTTGCCCGCGCGCTGCGCAAATCGAGCACCCAGACCATCGGACTTATTGTCCCGAACCAGACCAACGAGTACTTCGCTGAGCTGACCGAGGAGATTGAGCGTCAGGCCTTCGAGCGCGACTATCTGTTACTGGTAGGGATCACCCACGATGAGCTCGCCCGCGAGCGCCGATACGTCGAGCTGTTTGTCGACCGTCGGGTCGATGGCCTGCTCGTCATCTCGGGGCGGGCGGGTGAGCTCATCGCTCACGAGATCCGGCACACTCCGGCCGTCGCCGTTGACCGCGCCGCGCAGATCCCCAGCGCCTCAGACGTCTACACCGACAACCGGCTCGGGGCGAGGCAGGCGGTTGAGCACCTCCAGGCACACGGGCTTCAGGTCATCGGTTGTATCGCCGGGCCACGCGACATCCTCCTGAGCACAGACCGCGAGAGCGCCTGGCGGGATCAGCTCCAAGAGGCGGGCCAGGAAGCAACGAGTGCCCTCGTCGTCAGCACGCCGTTTACCAGTGCTGGCGGTCGAGAGGGCTGTAGCGAACTCCTCGACCGCCAACCGATCCAGCAGGCCCTTGCCCATGGGCAACAGGTCGGGATCTTCGTCTCCTCCGATGCCCAGGCACAGGGCGTCTACCAGGCGTGCACCGAGCGTGGCCTTCGGATTCCCGACGATATCGCCGTGGTCTCCTTCGATGGCAGTGACGTCGGCGCCCACACGAGTCCGTCCTTGACCTCCTACCGGCAACCTACCGATGAGATCGCACGGGTCGCCACGCAGGAACTCACCCGACGCATCCACGACGCCGATTCCTCGCCTCGAACTCTGCGGATCACGGGGAACCTGCGTATTGGGGCCAGCTGCGGGTGCCCGGTGCGGGTTGCTGCGGCACGATAGGCATCAGAGTTGACCGCTCTTTGGGGGGTGGTGTCATGCATACCGTCGCATGACACCACCCCTCCCCAGATAGCGAAGGACACTCACCACTCTTCTGGTGTCACAAACCTGAGCAGCGGCTTGCCCAGGATGCTCTCGACACAAGAAGGCTCGTCGACCCGCGCCGTCAATGCCGCCAACTGGTCAATGCTCACCCCGTCCCACCCGAATACCGCACTGTGCACCGTTCCATGAAGTGGCTTGGAGAATGTCTCTGGAATCGAGTAACCGAGCAGGGCGCCTACCGATCCTGCGGTTGCACCATTGGAGTCTGTATCCCACCCGCCTGCGACAGTCAATCCGATGGTCTCAGTGAAGGATCCCGCCCCATAAAGCAGGCCCGCGGTCAGAATCCCCGCGTTGTTGATCGTATGCACCCAGCTGTAGTGCCCAGTCCGAGCCTGAATTTCCTTCACGGTCGCAGACCATCCCATGCCTGCGTCATAATCCGCCATGACGGCAACAATCTCCCGGTAGAGCCGCGACCGAGGCGGAATCACTGCCAAAGCTCGCTCAATCGCCTCTCTGGCCGACGAGGAGTCAAATGCCGCCGCAACAAGCGCCGCGCACCACATCTCTCCGTATACACCGTTGGCCGCATGGGACACGACTGCATCCTTATATGCCAGCTCGGCCGCACTGCCGCAATCGCCAGGGTTAACGTACCCAAAAACATCCGCACGAATGGCCGCACCAATCCACTCTCGATATGGATTACGTGTCAGGCGCGCCTCCGGCACCCCATAGCCCTCAATAAGCCGACAGATTGTCGCACGTTCCGCCGTATAGGTCTGCATCACTGGAAGCAGCGTCAGCCAGGCGGCAGCGACATCACTAGTCTGGAAGTCTCGCCCTCGATCCAGCAGGAGGTGGAGGTTTAACACCGTGTAGTCAACATCGTCGTCACGGCTGCTTCCATCCACCTTCCCAGCCACCGTCGTGGAACGGCACTCTCGGAATTCTGGATATCCCATGGTCGTCGGATCAACGTCCGGGAAGTATCCCTGCACAGGCCAATTGCCGACCTCCTTGAGAAAACGCACAAGTCTGTCACTCGTCCAGTCGTCGCCTGCCTCAACGGGTTTTCCGAGCATGTTGCCGCAGACTCGACCGGTCCAAGCATCGCGCAACCGGGCCTCGTAGTCCGGAGCCGCTCTCAAGTCAGGACTTGACGCTTCCGGCCAGCGCGCCGAAGCGCGAATTTCCTCGAGAGACTCAGGCTCGTTTGCCGTCCACGACTCGTCTCGCGTGATGTGATCAAGCTTCCTGTAGGCCTCCTCACACGCGGCCATCGAGATGCGCTCGAAGCCTCCACTCCGACTGAGTTCCTCATCGATCGCCGCGACGTTGTAGCCGGACTCCCGATACTGCTCGACCTCAGCGAACACTAGGTCGCGCACATCCTTCGCACGCGCCGTTCCCCACATGTGTCTTCTCCTATCTCACTTGAGCCCGCCCGCGGCAAGCCCTTCGACAAACTTCTTTTGCATAAAAAGGAACAAGATGATCACCGGAGCGATTACGAACAGCGCACCCGCACTCGTCAATCCCCAGTCCTGGGTGAACTGCCCCTTGAAGGCCAGGAACGATGTCGTTACAGGCTTCAAGGCGTCATCTTGAATGAAGGTGATAGCAAACAAGAACTCATTCCACGCCATCAGTCCGGAGACCAATGCCACGGTCAGGAAACCTGGAAGCGTTAGAGGTAGCACGACCGAGAAGAGAATACGTAGTTCTCCCGCACCCTCTGTACGCGCGGCCTCCTCGAATTCACGAGGTAGAGCCATCATGTACGACCTCAGCAGAAGGGTTGCGAACGGAGAGAAGAGTGCCACGTAAATCACAATGAGGCCAAAAAGACTATCCGTCAAGCCTAGTTTTGCCCACAGGAAGAAGAGCGGCACGAGGAAGATCTGCTGAGGAATTGCCGTGCACACGAAGAGATACATCAGCACGACACCACCCCGAGGGACGTCAAGTCTTGCAAGCGCATAAGCTGCAGTTCCACTGACGATCCAGACGCCAACGACCGTACATGCAGTGATGATTGCACTATTGAGAATAGTAGTCCCATAATTGCCGAGCGACCACGCTTCAGGAAAGTTCGCAAACGTCAGATCTCGCGGGAATCCTAGCGGATTTTTCGAGACCTCGGCAGATGTCTTGAGAGCGTTCATTACCAGAATGATGATCGGTACGCCAGAGAAGACCGCAAGAAGCGCGAGCACGCCATGGGTTCCCAGGCGTTCCGACAGCGGACGTCGCCTATTCACCATCGTCTCCCTTCGCAACCATGAGCGAACTGGCCCCGATATTCACGAGAAATTGATTCCAGCTACACATCCCAGCCTCGCTTTCTCGTTAGATATTGGTAGCCACAAATCACCACAGCGCTCAACGCCATCATCGTGACACCAAGGGCCGCCGCATAGCCCGCCCGGAACTCGGAGAACGCCGCCCGATAGAGCAGAGTGGAGACAAGCTCCGTCGCACCGCTCGGCCCACCTTGGGTAATGATGTACACGTAATCAAAGGTCAACAGCGACCATACAATGCTCAGAAGAAGGACGAACATAAGCGTTGGCCGAATAGAGGGGATAGTGACGTGAAGAAACTGTTTCCAACGACCTGCGCCATCCAGCTCCGCTGCCTCGTACAACGAAGGATCAACGGCCTGCATCGCCGTAAAGAAGAGGACAGCAACAAAGCCCCACCAATGCCAGTTGTCAACAAACGCAACGGCTCCCAGCGCTAACCTACGATCTCCAAAGAACGCAACATCCTTCAACCACGGGACCCCAGCATTGGCAAGCGCGGTGCCGATTCCGCGATTCGGCGATAAAATGTTTTGCCAGATTGCCGCATTCACCACACTAGCAATCATGTAGGGAATGAAGTATATCGCCTGATAGATTGATCTACCGCGCCGCACGGACATTAACAAATATGCGCCCGCCAGCCCCATGAAGATCGGAACCGTCAAAAATACCGCCATCCACTCCAAGTTGTGGATGAATGCCTGCCAGAAACTGGCATCATGAATGATTTCAATATAATTGGAGACACCCACGAAGTCAGGTACGCCCAGCCCAGTCCAATCCGTGAACGAATAGGCAACAGTCGCTATCGTCGGGCCGACGATGACGGTTACATTGACTAATGCCAAAGGTATGAGAAATATGCATGCCACTGCACGCCTTCTTTTCGCCTTATTCATGAGACACCTCCCTTCCCCTCACCCCTCGGTTTCACTTGGATGGGTCAAAAGCCTTGGGCACGATGCCTTCATCCAGTTCCTGCGTAAAGGTTTCTGCTACCATGCTCATGTAGTCCTCGGGGTCAACCGTCCCGTCGAGAACCCTCTGCAACTGCTCCCAGATGACGGTGTTGGTACGCGGGGGCCAGAATGTCCACGTGGCAAAACCAAACGTCGCCTGACTGCCCTCGCCGACAAGATCAAGGATGAGGCGGCGCACCCTCTCATCCATCTCGGAGGGCAGCTCGCTCTCTGCCGTGACCTGAGGCTTAATTGCTGCCGGGAGCGCCTGGTTCCACTTTGTTCCATTTCCTGGCTCCGCAAAATACCAGTCAATGAACGACTGTGCCCCATTCTTAATTTTGCTCTTTGCATTGACCGAGAAGGTCGAGCCAACCGCGAGAGGGTAGACGTCACCTTGGACTGCCTCGGACAGAGGGGGCATCGCCGTCCAGTCCCACCCGTCAGGATTATCAAAGAACTTCTCTGCAGAGTAGAGGAACCAGCTCCCCTCAATGTTCATCGCGGCTTTCCCTGCACCAAACTCGGCGCAGAAATCATCGCCATTGGTCGCGAAGTAGTTCTTGACACTCCCTTGGAACCACCCCTTATCAAAGTAGTCCCGTAGTAACGCAACCGGTTCGACAAACTCAGCGTCAGTCCATGGCTTCTCCCCTCTAAGCGCCTTGCTCAACGCCTCCGGTCCCGCATACGAGTTCCAGAACGACGTCATGAGCCACTCGACGGCGGCCCGCCAGTCCTGGTTTCCTCCGGCGAAGGGCGTGATGCCCGCCGACATTGCCTCGCTCGCAACCGCTTCCAAGTCGTTGCGATTCTTCGGAACGCTCCATCCATACTTCTCAAAAACATCCCTGTTATAGAAGAGGAGCATGGTTTCCATCTCGGCCGGCACCGAGTACAGGCCTCCGTCATAGAACCCTGACTCATAAGCCCAGGGAACCAGGCGGTCTTTCAGACTGATCTCCTCTGCCCATTCTGTCAAGTTTTCGAGCATTCCCGCTTTGACGTACTGAAGTGCGTATGACGGTCCTGGTGTGACGACGATGTCTGGCCCCTGCCCAGCTTGAAGTGCCGTCCTCAGCTTCTTTTCTAGGTCGCCACCTGTTTGATGGGTGAGCTGCAGTTGGTAATCCGAATAGGACTTTTCGAAAGGCGCCTTCACCTCCGTCTCCCAATAGGCGCGATCTCTCGCCCCTTCCGTCTCAGCCCAAAGAGCTACGACATTTGACTCCTTGTCATTTGAGCCACATCCAGCGGTTTGCGTCAGGACGAGTCCGGCACCTATACATCCGAGCATTGACAATGCATGTCGTCGGTTCATCGCAATCATGTGCATCTCCTTTGAAACACATCGAACTTCATCGTTCATAAGTTGAGGCCGGCCGTTTAGGACAGCCTCCGCGCGCCATGGCGGTGACGCAGCCGAGTTCTAGTTGCAGCCTTCCAGCGTCATGGTTCTCATCGATGGCTCCGTACCAGGATCACCTCCTGCATCTATGACCCCACGGTCATGAAGGGCTCGCACGTATGTCTGGGCGCCTACAGAACAACAAGCGAGTGCCGCCAGGTGTGTCGCCCGGCGTGCCGCCATCACGAGATCTGTCCCGCACGCGAGTTGAGCTGCCAGCCCACCGACAAACGCATCGCCGGCGCCGGTCGTATCAACGACATCGATGGACTCCGCTTCGACCGCATCGAGGTAGCCCGAGGCGTCATAACACTCACACCCCTGAGCCCCACGCGTCACCACTAGCCGGATGCCTAGTTCGCGTGTGCGCTCCGCCAAAGAGGCACGATCCGTACTACCGAGGGTCACCTGAGCCTCAAGTTCGTTGACAACTAGGACATCAACGAATGGCAGAATCTCTGAAATGTCCAACGCAGGCGCCGCATTGAGCACCACCGAACAGCCATGCGCACGAAAAGTACAAGCCGCCTGGCGCATCATCTCGAGCGGCATCTCAAGCTGGAGAAGAAGCAAGTCACCTTTCTTTGCAACCCTGGAAACAGCCTCAATATCAGCCACAGAAATCCGCGCATTAGCCCCTGGCATCACAACGATGGCGTTCTCGCTGGAAGCATCAGACTGTATGAACGCACCGCCAGTAGGTGCGCCAACCGTGCGGCTCACACGCGCAATGTCCAGCCTGGGCACTGCACGTAGCCATGCGAGCACCAGATTCGCCTCATCATCATCACCGACACGCGAGACAAATACGGAATCCGCCCCGCTACACGCAGCGGCCACCGCCTGGTTGGCACCTTTACCCCCGACTAACTGCGACGAGCCGTGAGCCAGCACCGTCTCACCGGGGCGAGCAATTTCCTGAACGTGGAACATCCGGTCAAGGTGGGTGTTCCCGATGACGAACACTGTTGACATCGGACCTCTGTCTCGCCATCAGGTGATAGTCATTGACCGATCATCCGCGCCCTCGCCGCAGCCAGCACAACCTTTGTCTGAAATGCGGGGAAGTAGAAGATCAATCACAACCAGCAGTGACGGCGTTGGGAATGTGGGTATCGAGCGGAACCACATCGTTCAACTCGTGTTGATACGTTGAGTCTAACACCCCTCATATGTGACCGCAAGCACTTCAGGTCACGATTTCAACACGAGTCAACGCACACGTGCCCCCACCCACCATCACAACCGTGGTTTTGTGTGTGGGAACGGGGTGTACGCCGGTTCTCACCCCCGGTCCTGCACGGAAAACCCCGATAGCAAGGGGTCTGCTCCTAGGAAGGAGGGTAGGTCCTGCCGCCTGGGCAGCTGCGTGCCCGGTAGGGCCGCGGCGGCGCTGCCATAAGCCACCGCCGCCGCCAGGCTGCGCTCCTCGCTCCGCCCACGCACCTGCCCCAGCAGGTATCCAGCCAGGCAGGAGTCACCAGCACCAACCGTTGAACGCACGCGCACCTGCGGAGCCTGAGCACGCCAGACGCCTTCCGACGTCACCAGCACGGCGCCCGCCGCCCCGAGACTTGCCAGCACCCGGCCCACCCCGCGAGCGCGCAGCCGCCCAGCCGCCTCCAGCACGCCGGCCCAGCTGCCCGCAGCAGCATCCTCTTCCAACGCCCAGACTGTCTCACGACTGAGCCCTGCCAGCTGCCCCAGCTCGTACCCATTGGGTTTGAGCAGGTCAGGAGCCGCCTGCGGCCAGGCCTGCGCCACCGCCTCCAACGCCGCGTCCGAGGTGTCCAGGGCGATCCGCACCTGCGGCGCCCGCGCCCTCAGGGCTCTGATCAGCCGGGCGTACCAGTCCTGTGGCGCTCCCGGCGGCAGGGAGCCGGAGAGCACCACCCAGGTCACCGACGCCCGCGAGGCCTGCTCCACCACAGCCTCCTCAACCGCCTCCTGCTCGTTCAGGCTCAGACGTGCCCCGGGCTCGTTGAGCTTGGTCGTGGTGCCGTCAGCCTCGGTGATCGCGGTGTTGACTCGGGTGACACCACAGACCTCGACCTGCCGGATACGCATGTGCGGGCCCACCAGGGTCTCCAACGCCGGCCCCAGCGGCCCGGGTCCCACGGGCACCACCGCCGTCGTCTCCACGCCCGCGGCCGCCAGCACCCAGGCAACATTGAGCCCCTTGCCGCCTGCCTGGCTCGTCACCGAGGCGACGCGGTTGACCTCCCCGCGTACCAACGCCGTCGGCAGCTGGGCAGTGCGGTCCAGCGAGGGATTGGCCGTAAGCGTGACAATCATGCGTGCCGCAACCTCGGTTAGGCCCGCATGAGCGGCAGGTAGGGCGAGAGGTCGCAGCGCTCGCCTGAGGCGTGCAGCGCCCCACTGGCCAGCGCCTCCTCCCACCCCAGGCGGCCGGTGGCCAGGCGCAGCCAGGTCTGGGCGTCCGTCTCCACCCCCGACGGCGGTGTCCCGCGCCGGTGCACCGTGCCGGCCACGGCCTGGGTGGCGCCGAAGGGTGGCACGCGCACCTCGACGGCGTGCCCGGGGGCACAGGCCGCCAGCTCCTCCAGGCTGAAGCGCACCGCCGTCGCCGTCACGCGCCGCTGGGCCGAGCGGGCAGGCAGCGACCCCTGGCCCTGCGAGGGACCTGCCGCCTGCGGTGCTCCCCCGTCACAGTCCGCCGCGTCCTGGGCGCTCGCCCACTCACGCACGGCCTGGGCCCCAGCAGAGATGTCTATGCGTCGTCGTGCTGCCATAGCGCGAGCCTAGCGGCCTGCCGGGTACGCCTGCGTCCCACCCGGCGCCCCAACGGCCTGCTGGGCGCGCCGACCCGGCTAGTCCGGTACAGCACGCCCAGCAGGCAGGTGACTCACTCCTGGGAGTCGCCCTCGCCAGTGCTCTCGCCGGTGTCCTCGCCACCGCGGTGGCGCGCTACGAGCACACCGCCTGCGCCGAGCAGACCGATGACGGCCAGCGCCGCGATGGCGAGGCTCGTCGTCGTGCGTGAGAGAAGACGCATGGAAGGTCCTAGTGAGTGGGGACAGGGATCACCACCAAACTACGCACCCGCCAGCCCCGTGCCTAGGGCACCGCACGAGTGTTCACGAAGCTGTCACTCTCCTACCGCGCCCCTCTCCGTCTCCTCCACCTGACCTGGGTGCGCGGCCAGCGCATGCCGAGCACCCCCACAGCCAACGCTGTGAGGGTGCTCGGTGGTGCCGGCAGGGACTGGTCCTGTCAGGGAGGCTCTCGGGCTCTGCGCCCGCTCAGACGATGCCGTGGGCGATCATGACGTCAGCCACGCGGGTGAAGCCGGCGGCGTTGGCGCCCAGCACGTAGTCACCCGGGCGGCCGTACTCCTCGGCGGCCGCGACGCAGGAGTCGTGGATGTCCGCCATGATGGCGGTCAGCTTCTCCTCGGCGGTGGCGAAGTCCCAGCGGGTGCGTCCGGCGTTCTGCTCCATCTCCAGGGCGGAGGTGGCCACGCCGCCAGCGTTCGCGGCCTTGCCGGGGGCGTAGAGGATGCCCGCGCCCAGGAAGGCCTCGACGGCCTCAGGGGTGGAGGGCATGTTGGCACCCTCAGCGACGACGGCGCAGCCCTGACGCAGCAGCGTGGCCGCGTCGTCGCCGTCGAGCTCGTTCTGGGTGGCGCAGGGCAGGGCGACGTCCACCGGCACGTCCCACGGACGGCCCTCGGTGACCAGGCGCGAGCCCGGGCGGCGCGAGACATAGTCGGCCACGCGACCGCGCTCGACCTCCTTGACCTGCTTGAGCAGGTCAAGGTCCACGCCCGCCTCGTCGACGACGTAGCCCGAGGAGTCCGAGAAGGTGATCGGGGTAGCGCCGAGCTGCTGGGCCTTCTCGATGGCGTAGATCGCCACGTTGCCCGAGCCCGAGACCGCGACCTTCTTGCCCTCCAGGGTCTGGCCCTTGGTGGCCAGCATCGACTGGGCGAAGAGCACCGTGCCGTAGCCGGTGGCCTCGGTACGCACCAGGGAGCCGCCCCAGGCCAGGCCCTTACCGGTCAGGACACCGGCGTCGTAGGAGTTGCGCAGGCGCTTGTACTGGCCGAAAAGGTAGCCGATCTCGCGGCCGCCCACACCGATGTCACCGGCAGGCACGTCCGTGCTCGGGCCGATGTGACGGGACAGCTCGGTCATGAAGGACTGGCAGAAGCGCATGACCTCGGCGTCGGACTTGCCGTGCGGGTCGAAGTCGCTGCCTCCCTTGCCGCCGCCGATGCCCTGGTTGGTCAGGGAGTTCTTGAAGATCTGCTCAAAGCCGAGGAACTTGATGATGCCGGCATTGACGGAGGGGTGGAACCGCAGCCCGCCCTTGTAGGGGCCGAGCGCGGAGTTGAACTCGATGCGGAAGCCGCGGTTGACGTGGACCGCTCCGGCGTCGTCCACCCACGGCACGCGGAACATGATCTGGCGCTCCGGCTCGACGATGCGCTCCAGGAGGGCGTCCTCGGCGTAGTGGGGGTGCTTGGCGATGACGGGATCCAGTGACTCCAGCACCTCACGGACGGCCTGGTGGAACTCGGACTCTCCGCGGTTACGGGCCACGACCTGCTCGTAGACCTTCTCGACAACGTCCTGCATGGTGGGACTCCTTCGGTCAGCGTGTACGGCACCGGGAGCACGTCATCGGGCGAGCGGCTTCCCCGCGCCACTCATATGTTCCCACGTGGCCGGAAACTGAGATGAAACATCTCAGCGAATGGCCCATGCGACACCCTCAGGCCAGGGCGTCGTAATGGGCGGGGTCGACCGGCTCCAGCCACTCGTTGGAGGTGTTCTCCCCAGGCACGCCGAGCGCAATGTGCGAGAACCACGAGTCCGCCTTGGCCCCGTGCCAGTGCTTGACGCCGGCACGGATGAACACGACCGTCCCCGGCTCCAGGGACACCGGCGCCTTGCCCTCCTCCTGGTACCAGCCCGAGCCCGCGGTGCAGATGAGCACCTGGCCTCCACCAGAGGTGGCGTGGTGGATGTGCCAGTTATTGCGGCAGCCCGGCTCAAAGGTGACGTTGGCAACCCCAACCACGCAGTCGGGGTCCGTCACGAGGGACCTCAGGTAGCTGTTGCCCGTGAAGAACTGGGCGTAGGCGGTGTTGGGCTCACCCTTGCCAAAGACGTTGTCTGCCTCGAAGACGGCCTCGTCAGCGGTCGCGGTCATGATCGGTTCCTTCCCCACCAGCACCCTCGGCTGGCGCCAGCGCCAGGCTAGGAACGTCCTCGCTCCCCATCCAGGCACTCCCAGGCCCCGTCAACGAGGTCAGCGGGCTCACCTGGCGACAGCAAGCGACACCTCCTGCTCGTCGGCCGTGCCCGCAAGGGCCGGTCCGCAAGCAGGAGGTGTCGGTGGACAGATCTCCCAGAGTCGCTCTCTCAGAGCCACAGAACGGGCTGGGTCAGAACAGCGCCGGCAGCGTCGCCTCAACGCCCTCGCGCAGCTCAGCCAGGTCCAGGGCGAGCGGCTGGCCGTCTGCGCCGTCGGACAGCAGGTCTGAGCCAACGACCGTCAGCAGCTCGCCGCCCGTGGTCCCCAGGCGGGTCCAGGCCACGCCCTCGGCCTCAGCGGCGGCGGCCACCACGGCCACCGCGCCCTCGGGCACGGCGACGACGGCGCGGGCGCCGGACTCGGAGAACAGGGCGGTGAAGTCATCCACCTCGTCGCGGCCCTCCAGGCCGGCCAGGTTGATGCTCGCACCCATGCCGTGACGCAGGACCGAGTCCACGAGGGTCTGGATGAGACCGCCGTTGGAGACGTCATGAGCAGCGCGCACGATCTTCTCGCCGTCCGGGCCGTCCGCCTGGCTCAGGGCCAGCAGCACCCGACCCAGCGCCATCTCGGCCTCCAGGTCCACGCGCGGGGGCAAGCCACCGAGGTGGTCGTGGACCACACGAGTCCAGGCCGAGCCGTCCAGCTCATCGGCCGTGGCGCCCAGGGCGATGACGGCCAGGCCCTCCTCGAACCAGCCCGAGGGGTTGGCGCGGCGCACGTCGTCCATGACGCCCAGGACCCCGACCACCGGGGTGGGGTTGATGGAGGAGTCGATGAGCCCCTTGACCTTGCCGTGGGAGTTGTAGAGGGACACGTTGCCGCCGGTCACCGGGATCCCCATGACCTGGCAGGCGTCCGCCAGACCCGTGATGGCCTCGACCAGCTGCCACATGGCGTCGGGGTCCTCCGGGGAACCGAAGTTGAGGCAGTCGGTGACGGCCAGCGGCGTGGCGCCCACGGTGCACACGTTGCGGTAGGACTCGGCCAGGGCCTGGGCGGCGCCGGTGGCCGGGTCGAGCTTGGTGAAGCGGCCGTTGGCGTCAGTGGAGATCGCCACGCCCCGGCCGGTGGCCTCGTCCACGCGGATGACGCCGGCGTCGTCCGGCTGAGCCAGGGCGGTGCCACCGCGCACAAAGCGGTCATACTGGCTGGTGACCCAGGAGGTCGAGGCCTGGTTGACGCTCGTGACGACGGCGCGCACCTGCTCAGCCAGCTCGGCAGCCGTGGAGGGGCGGGCCAGGCGGGCCGAGGTGTCCGCGTTGAGCTCGTCCTGCCAGGCCGGGCGGGCGTAGGGACGGTCGTAGGTGGGGCCCTCGTGGGCGACGGTGCGCGGGTCGACGTCCACGATCCGCTCGCCGAAGTGGTCGATGGTCAGGCGGCCCGAGCCGTTGACCTCACCGATGACCGCGGCCTCAACGTCCCACTTGGCGATGACCTCCATGAAGGCCTCGAGCTTGTCAGGAGCCACCACCGCCATCATGCGCTCCTGGGACTCGCTCATGAGGATCTCACCAGCGGTCAGCGTGGGGTCGCGCAGCAGCACGTTCTCCAGGTCCACGTGCATGCCGCCGTCGCCATTGGAGGCCAGCTCGCTCGTGGCGCAGGAGATACCGGCGGCGCCGAGGTCCTGGATGCCGAGGACCAGGTCCTGGGCGAACAGGTCCAGGCAGCACTCGATGAGGACCTTCTCCATGAAGGGGTCACCCACCTGGACGCTGGGGCGCTTGGCGGGCATACCGTCCTCGAAGGACTCCGAGGCAAGGATCGAGGCACCGCCGATGCCGTCCCCACCGGTACGCGCACCGAAGAGCACCACCTTGTTGCCTGCGCCCGAGGCGTTGGCCAGGTGGATGTCATCGTGGCGCAGCACGCCCACGCACAGGGCGTTGACCAGCGGGTTCTCCTGGTAGGAGGAGTCGAACTCGGTCTCGCCGCCGATGTTGGGCAGTCCCAGGCAGTTGCCGTAGCCGCCCACGCCAGCCACCACGCCGTGGACCACGCGTGCGGTGTCCGGGTGGTCCACCGCGCCGAAGCGCAGCTGGTCCATGACGGCCACGGGACGCGCTCCCATGGAGATGATGTCGCGCACGATGCCGCCCACGCCGGTGGCCGCCCCCTGGTAGGGCTCAACGAAGCTGGGGTGGTTGTGGGACTCGACCTTGTAGGTCACGGCCCAGCCGTCACCGATGTCCACCACGCCGGCGTTCTCGCCCATGCCCACCAGCAGGTGCTCCTTCATCTGGGGCGTGACCTTGGCACCGAACTGCTTCAAGTGGATCTTGGAGCTCTTGTAGGAGCAGTGCTCGGACCACATGACCGAGTACATGGCGAGCTCGGCGTTGGTGGGACGGCGCCCCAGCAGCTCCTTGATGGAGGCGTACTCCTCGTCCTTGAGGCCGAGCTCGCGGTAGGGCATCTCCTGGTCCGGGGTCGCCGCGGCGTCCTGAATGGTGTCAGGGTGCTCGACCGGCCGCGGGGCCAGGCCCGACTCGGGGGTGGGGACGGTGGACTCGGACGACACGGTTGCCATGCGGCTGCTCCTGGGGTCGAGGAGGTGAGTGGACCAAGGCTGAGGATACCTGCCGCCGGCCACACCTCGCTCGCCGGCGCCCTCGAGGCGGCCTTCCGTCTCCTCCGCCAGGCCCGACGACGTCGATACCCCCGCACACAGCACCTCGCCTACCAGCCTGCTGACGCGGGTTGGTAGGCGAGGTGCGGGACGCAGCCAGGCACCGCCGTCGTCCTCACGACGGCGAGCGGGAGACTCAGCGCAGCGAGCCGTCCTTGGACACGAGGATCATGATGAACTCGACGAAGGCCCACAGACTGTTGGCGCCGGCGACCAGGTTGGCCATGATGACGGCGTCGCCGACCTGGACCGTCCCGGAGCCGGCGATCTGACCGTAGGCGTCGGTGTGCAAGGCAGCCATGACCACGCCGACGATGAACAGCAGAACCGTCAGGACCATGAGAGCAAGGTGACCAGCACCTCGCTTCATCTGGCCCCGGTAGAAGCTGTGCGCGCCGAACCCGCCCAGGAAGAAGGCGAGCAGCGCCGCTGTGGTCTTGGACTTGGCGTTCGGGTTGTAGGGCTGCTGGCCATAGGGCTGCGGGTAGCCCGGCTGACCGTAAGGCTGCTGCTGGCCGTATGGCTGCTGAGGCTGGCCGTAGCCCTGCTGGTCGTAGGGCTGGGAGGAATTGTGGGGGTAAGGGGTCTGTGCCACGGAGAGGCCTTCCTCTTCGGTTGTCTTAAGGGCAGTTGGTGGTGGAGCGGCCGTGGTGCCGCGAGTCATCTCAGCGCAGAGAACCGTCTTGACTGAAGAGGATCTCGATGAACTCAGCAAAACCGTACAGGACGTTGACGGCACCAAGCAGGCCGACCGTCATGAGGGCCATTCCGGCGTTGAAGCGCTCACCCGGGGGGGGAGCTCGCCGTAGGCGTCCGTCTGCGTCGCGATCACGTAGATGCCGAACAAGAGCATGACGCCGCACGCCCCAGCCAGCACCACATGGATGCGGCCACGAGTCTGCTGGCCTCGGTAGAAGCTGTGCGCGCCGGTCCATCCCAGGAAGAAGGCGAGCGCAGCCGCCACGGACTTGGACTTGGGCTCGCCGGCCTGGACGGGCGGGGTGTAGGCACCGGGCTGCGGCTGGGCATAGATCGGCTGGCCGTAGTACTGCTGCACCGAGGGCGGCTGTGCCTGGCCGGGGTAGGGCAGCTGATCCTGGCCGGCGTGGGGCTGGCCGTAGACCGGCTGGGCAGCGGGCTGCTGGGCGCCGTCGGGCGATCCACTCGC
>OAXA01000089.1_pt1 | contig 15319 bp, 14 predicted proteins | sample 1501441 | NCBI WGS metagenome assembly OAXA01 (sample SAMEA2580299, study PRJEB22360) | human gut metagenome | biome: human gut; feature: human-associated habitat; material: faeces | place: Denmark | collected 2008/2010
CTGAAGGTGCGGCGCCACTGTGGTCTGTGTACCGGCGGTCAGCCCAGAGCCACCAGGCCCTGACCACCCTGGACGGCGTCACCGACAGCCACCAGGATGCCCTTGACGGTCCCATCCGCCGGGGCATTGATCTCGGTCTCCATCTTCATGGCCTCGAGGGTCAGGAGCACCTGACCAGCCTTGACGGCATCACCCTCGGCCACGAGGATCTTGGCAACGGTGCCAGCCAACGGAGCGGGAATCTCACCCTCTCCAGCCTTGCCGGCGCCGCCACCGGACGCCTTCATCGGGCCACCGGAGCCGCCTCCGAAGAGGATCGGCGCCATCGGCGTATTAGGGGTCTTGTCAACGTCAACGTCAACGTCGTAAGCGACGCCATTGACGGTCACCTTGAGCTTCATGTCAGTTTCTCCAGGTCAACGAATCGAATGGTTCTGCTGAGCCCTGCGTCCCTGACGGACCCAGGTCTCACTCGGGGCGAAACGGACGGCCTGAACCTTTCCGTCGTTGCCCAGGTAAGCCGAAACGGCGGCGCAGATGACGGCGAGCACGTCCTCAGGAACGTCCTTGCTCGTCTTCTTGAGCCGGGAAACCTCGGCCTCCAGCGCTGCGAGTCGCTTGTTCAGCGTCTCGATGACGAGTTCATTGTTCTCACTCATCTTGTCCTCCCATCAGCCTTCTTCACTCAGCACGGCATGACGCCGTGCTTCTTGGCCGGACGGGACTGGCGCTTGGTGGCGTAGGTCTCCAGTGCGGCGGTGATCTTGCGACGAGTGTCGGCGGGATCGATCACGTCATCAACCTGCCCACGAGCAGCAGCCACATAAGGCGTGTTGAAGGCGTTGCGGTACTCCTCGATCTTGGCAGCGCGAGTGGCTGCGGGATCCTCAGATTCCTTGATCTGGCGACGGAAGATGACGTTGGCGGCGCCATCGGCACCCATCACCGCGATCTCCGCACTCGGCCAGGCGTAGACGGCGTCGGCACCCAGGTCACGGTTGCACATGGCCAGGTAGGAACCGCCGTATGCCTTGCGCAGCACCACGGTGATCTTCGGGACGGTGGCCTCGGAGTAGGCGTACAGCATCTTCGCGCCATGGCGAATGATGCCGCCGTACTCCTGCTGGACACCAGGCAGGAAACCAGGAACGTCAACCAACTGCACCAACGGAATGTTGAAGGAGTCGCAGAAGGTGATGAACTCGGCAGCCTTGTCGGAGGCATTGATGTCGAGGCAGCCCGACATGACCTTCGGCTGGGTTGGCCACGATGCCGACGGTACGACCGTTGACACGAGCAAAGGCGGTGACGATGTTGGTCGCCCAGCCAGCCTTCACCTCGAGATAATCGCCCCAGTCGACGATCTTGGCGATGACGTCGCGGACGTCGTAGCCCTTCTTGCCATCCAACGGAACGATCTCGCGCAGCTCGGGCTGCGGGGAGACGTCGCTGTTGGGATTGGAGATCTGGGCGTCCTCGGTATTGTTCTGCGGCAGGAAGCTCAGCAGCTTCTGCGCGATGAGCACCGCGGCGTCGTCGTCCTCGGCCACGAAGTGGATGTTGCCCGAGGTGGACATGTGCGCGTCGGCACCACCCAGGTCGTCAGCGGTGACCTCCTCGCCGGTGACCGACTTGATGACTCCGGGGCCCGTGATGAACATGTGGGCCTTCTTCGTCATGATGATGAAGTCGGTCAGAGCCGGGGAGTAGGAGGCGCCGCCGGCGCAGGGGCCGGCGATGATGGCGATCTGCGGCACGACGCCCGACAGCTTGACGTTCGCGTAGAACATCTTGCCGTAGCCGGACAGCGAGTCAATGCCCTCCTGGATTCGGGCGCCGCCCGAGTCGTAGAAGAACAGGAACGGGGTGCCGGTCAGCAGGGACTGCTCCATCGTCTCGACGACCTTGGTCGACTGGGTCTCACCAGCGGAACCACCCATGACGGTGAAGTCCTGGGAGGCGACGTGCACCGGGCGACCGTGAATGGTCGCGCGACCGGTGACGACACCGTCGGCGGGAACCTCGGCCTTGTCCATGCCGAAGAGGGTGGTGCGGTGCTTGCGGAACGCACCCACCTCGTCGAAGGAGTAGGCGTCGACGAGGTTGTCGATGCGCTCGCGGGCAGTTTGCTTGCCCTTATCACGCTGTTTCTCGAGTCGAGCCTCGCCACCTCCGAGCTCCACATTGTGGCGCTCGTCGGCAAGCTGCTCGATTCGGCCGGCCATGGTGTCGGCCAGCTTGATTGGTTTCTTCTCAGCCATGGTTGGCGATCATCCTCACGCAGGCTCGACGGTCACCTGGTGGTTGTTGCCACCGACCGTCACGTTGTAGTTGACCGGTCCGGCGATGCCGGCAGCGCCGGTGCCTTCCTTCTCGGCCTTCAGCTGTGCCTCGGTCATCGCGACGCTCTTCGGGCCCTCCGGACGCTCCTTGAGGAACTTCGGGGCGACTCCCGGGAACAGGGCGTTGGTGAGAACGTCCTCGTCGGTGCCGTCGAAGCCCTCGAGGCCCTTGGCCTGCTCAACCAGCTCATCCCACTCGGGCTCGAGCAGGTCGGCGGGACGGCAGTCGATCGGCTCCTTGCCGGTCTGCTTCCTTGCCATCTCGACGATGTCGGGGTTGAGCTCACCAATCGGCTTGCCGTAGTAGCCGAGCATCAGGTCGGCGAACTCGGCGGTGAGGTTCTTGTACTCGCCATTGCCCATGAGGACGTTGAACACGGCCTGGGTTCCGACGATCTGGGAGGACGGGGTGACCAGCGGCGGGTAACCGGCATCCTTGCGGACGCGCGGCACCTCCTTCATGACCTCGTCCATGCGGTCGCCAGCGCCCTGCGCCTCGAGCTGGGACTCCATGTTGGAGAGCATTCCGCCCGGGATCTGGGACTGGAAGATGTTGGTGTTGACCAGCGTCTTCGACTCGAACTTCTTGTACTTCGGACGAACCTTCTTGAAGTGGTCACGGATCTTGAGGAGGCGATCCATGTCGAGGTCAGTGGTGTACTCGGTGCCCTCGAGCATCTCGACGAGGGACTCGGTCGGGTTGTGGCCCGGACCGAGCGACATCGAGGAGATGGCGGTGTCGACGACGTCGACGCCAGCCTCGATGGCCTTCTGCAGGGTGACCAGGGTGACACCCGTGGTGGAGTGGCAGTGCAGGTTGATCTGCACGTCGGGGTGGTTCTCCTTGATGCCCTTGATGATGTCAAAGGCGGGCTGCGGCTTGAGGAGGGCCGCCATGTCCTTGAAGGCGATCGAATCGGCACCCATGTCGATCAGGCGATCGGCCTGCTTGATGAAGCTCTCCGGGGTGTGAATCGGGGAGGTGGTGTAGCAGATGGTGCCCTGAGCATGCTTGCCGGTCTTCTTGACGGCAGACATGGCGTGCTCGAGGTTACGCGGGTCGTTCAGTGCGTCGAAGACACGGAACACGTCCATGCCGTTCTCGGCCGACTTCTCGACGAACTTGTCGACGACCTCATCGTTGTAGTGACGGTAGCCCAGGAGGTTCTGGCCACGCAGCAGCATCTGCAGCCGGGAGTTCGGCAGCAGCTTGCGGAAGGTGCGCAGACGCTCCCACGGGTCTTCGTTGAGGAATCGGATGCAGGAATCGAAGGTAGCTCCACCCCAGCACTCAACGGACCAGAAGCCTGCCGCATCGATGTCGGCACAGGCATCGACCATGTCCTCCATGGCCATGCGGGTGGCAAGCAGGCTCTGATGCGCGTCGCGGAGCACGAGCTCGGTAACGCCAATCTTTCGCGGACTCATGGCTCCATGATTCCACTTGCCGAGAGCGTTTGGGACAGGTGGGCCCCTTTTTCACACTTGAACCGTGTTCAACTGATCAATTGCCCGTTGAGGATATCTCTGGGTGGAATCGTCGGTGACATGATGCAATTACGGCTGAGACCTTGTGCCCCACTCCCATGGTCCATCCGCAGGCCCTCATGGAACTACTCGAGAGCTCTGACGCCGCCCGCATCGTCATCGTCGATGTGTCCCCTTGCCGCCCTGGCGTGCCGCATGTCCCTGGAGCCCTTCCCTTCGATCTCGACGGCCCCATGAGCGACCAGTCGACCGGACTTCCCCACACGATGCCATCGGTGCCCCAGTTCCAGGCACGACTGCGCGAGCTGGGCGTCAATAATGACTCCCACGTCATCGTCACCGAGGACGACTTCCTTTTCGCATCCGCCCGGCCGTGGTGGATGATGCACGCCTGTGGCTTCGACAATGTGTCGATCCTGGAGGGTGGAAATGCCGGCTGGGTGGTCGCTGGCGGACACCTGACGACTGACATCACCCCGACGTTGGAGCCTGGCAATGTCACCCTGACTGCGATTCCTGGCGCCATCGTCGATGCCCGCTCCGCCGAGCGGTTTGCGGGCAAGGTCGCGGAGCCCCGCGTCGGGCTGCGTGCCGGTCACATACCGACGGCAACGAACTTGCCTTACACCCAGGTCATCGACGACGGCCGGATTCGCCCCGTCGAGGAGTTGCAACAGCTGGTCAACGATGCCGCAGGCGATCGTCCCATCGTCGCGACGTGCGGCTCCGGTGTGACAGCTTGCGTCATCGCGCTGGCCGCAACCCTGGCCGGACGCAAGGACGTCGGCATCTACGACGGCTCGTGGAGCGAGTGGGCGCGGCCCGGAGACACCCCGGTCGTCACCGAGGAGCGAGTCACCGCCACGGTCGCTTCGGGCACCACCCGACATCTCATCAGGCTGGAAAGTGTGATCGCACCCCCAAATCCTCATATCAATAGCATCGCGCAGTACCCGGTACTCAGCGCAGGTTAATCTCTCCTTGCATACTACCAATATCCATCATGGGGATACATTTCGACCCCAGGGGAGAAACAGTGACCATCCACAGAAGAACCTTCCTCGCCCTAACGGCCGCCACCTCAATTGATACTTCAGCCATTCGAGGGTGCGTAGAAGCTATCGATCATCTCGCCAGAGATGTGCCACTCGGAACTGAGGCAAGACAGTCACTCAACGACTATGCATCCATCCAAACATCGATTGACACTGGGGCACCGGATGTTCTGGGACAATTCCTAGGACTCAACGAAGTCGTTCTTACAGAAAGCCAGGATACTTCCACCCACCAAGGCCGTTTCCAAATAGTCACACTCACTCTCCGGTACGCCATCGACGACAATCACACCCGGGCCGAGACTATTCCCGTCATCCTGGCGCTCCAGGGATCTCATATCCAAAACATCATCATCCCCTCAGCCGATGACATCGGCACATTGCCAGAGCCTCTTCGCCAAGCGATCCTTGCACCACAAAAAGACATTCACCGCGGCGAACCCCCGGATCCAGCACCGTCAACTGCCGAACTTCACGAGATGGAAGCGCGAACCGATCCGGCGCTAAGCGAGAGATCAGCCGGCAAATCAGGCCGCTCCAAAGCAGCCGCATACGCCAACAAATACTGGTCGCACTACAGCGGCGCCTATCGCCGCTTTGATGGCTCGGGACGGGGAGGAGACTGCACGAACTTCGTCTCTCAATGCATGGAGGCATCTGGTTGGGGATACACCGGGAACCTAGTATGGAAGAATACAGACAGATCATGGTTCTACCTCAAATGGCCTCAGTACACCTCAGCATCATGGGTCAACATCGGAAAATTCCGATCATTTGCGCTAGCGAATAAACGCACCAGGCTCGCATCGCACTACTACGACATGTGGCACGGAAACGTCGTTCAATATGGATACAATAGTGCGTGGTATCATAGCATGATCGTCACAGGAAGAAGCGGAAAACAGCCGCTCCTAACCTATCACAGCACCAACACCCACAACATACCATTCTTTGCGCTTCAAAAGAGAGCTAATTCAGCTGGGAAAAAGAAGCACCTGGGACGGACAACACGGACACTTCACTTGATACTAATTCAGCTACCGCTCGGAGAGATCAATGAACATCAAAGATGTTCTAACGTATCTGATATGTGCCATCGTGGCCGCTGCTGCCGGGATTGGAGGCACGCTTCTGGTGCAGCATCATGATGACGAACTTCAGCCAAGTGACGTCGCCATAGCGGCCTACTTCGCCGAGGCCATATCAACCCCTGACACTATTGACAACGACCGCGTTCAGGACCTCGTCGCACCCAATACCGGCTGGGATGGTCATTCCAGGAAAGCCGAAGAGTGGGGCCAAGCCATTTTCAAGGCCTACCACGATGACACGCCGGACCAAACGAAGGAATCCTTATTTCCGAGGGGCCTCTTCCAACACGATCAGCGGACATCTATTCACGTTCGACAGCAGAACCAATCATGACCGTCATCATGACCTCCGTTGATGGAAAGTGGCTCGTCGACTGGAACGCAACAGTGCGGGCCAACGACACTCCACCTCCACCACTGCCATCGCACCGATGACCGCAAGAATCCCGGCCAATCCTCACCATAGGACTGGCCGGGATTCTGCACAGGCATACTCAGGCGTTGACCGAGGTGCCCTTCGAGCCAAGACGCTCACAGGCCTCGATGACGCGGGCAGCCATGCCAGCCTCAGCCTTCTTGCCCCACGAGCGCGGGTCGTACATCTTCTTGTTGCCGACCTCACCGTCGATCTTCAGCATGCCGCTGTAGTTGGAGAACATGTGATCGACAACCGGGCGGGAGAACGCGTACTGGGTGTCGGTGTCAACGTTCATCTTGATGACGCCGTAGGACACCGCGTCAGCGATCTCCTGAGCGGTGGAGCCAGAACCACCGTGGAATACGAGGTCGAACGGCTTGTCCTTGCCGTACTTCTTGCCGCACTCGTCCTGGATCTCCTTGAGGATCTCCGGACGCAGCTTGACGAAGCCGGGCTTGTAGGCGCCGTGGACGTTGCCGAAGGTGAGGGCGGTGATGTAGCGGCCCTTCTCCCCCAGGCCGAGGACCTCGAGGGTACGCATGCCGTCGGCGACGGTGGTGTACAACTTCTCGTTGATCTCACCGGTGACGCCGTCCTCCTCGCCACCAACAGCGCCGACCTCGATCTCGAGGATCAGCTTGGCCTTCGAGGTGCGAGAGAGCAGCTCCTCGGCGATCTGCAGGTTCTCCTCGACCTCGATGGCCGAGCCGTCCCACATGTGGGAGTTGAACAGCGGGTCCTGACCCTTGTCGACGCGCTCCTGCGAGATGGCGATGAGCGGGTTGACGTACTTGTCCAGCTTCTCCTTCTGGCAGTGGTCAGTGTGCAGGGCCACGTTGATCGGGTAGTTCTTGGCGACGACGTGGGCGTACTCGGCGAGAGCAACCGCGCCGGTCACCATGTCCTTGACCTTCTGACCCGACAGGTACTCAGCACCACCGGTGGAGATCTGGATGATGCCGTCGGAGCCAGCCTCGGTGAAGCCCTGGAGGGCAGCGTTGAGCGTCTGGGAGGAGGTCACGTTGATGGCCGGGTAGGCAAAGCCCTTCTCCTTCGCGCGATCGATCATCTCGCCGTAGACCTCGGGTGTTGCGATGGGCATATTGCGCCTTCCTGTATGAACTCGCGATGACGAGAGTTCATTCTTCCGCATTTACCCGGGTGATGTCAGTCCGGGACTCCAGCACGCTCAAAGGTGCTGCGCAACGCACATCAGTCGGCGGTGTCAACCCCTGCTTGCTCGACGCACACCCGGCCGCCCGACGCTATTGAGACTGCGGCGTCGATGTCTGCTGGCGGACAATCCAGCCAGGACAGCGGGACTTCCCACTGACGGCCATCGTCAGCATGGACGACGAGCCCGGGGCCCGACCCGATGGACGACCCACCCACCTTGATGGACGCCATGTCCTTCCAGCCGATCTCGTCCATGGTCGGTGCGGCGAAGTCCTCCTCCCCGGTCCGCAGTATCCGTCGCACGCTCAAACCGTCGGAGTCGACGATGAGGGCTGGCCCTTCCCCGACGTCGAGGAGATCCTTGCGCGCAGCATACAAACGCAAATTCTGAATGACGAAGAGCACCAGGAACAGCACCACCCAGGCACCGAACATCCACATCACGGTGGACAGTTCAAAGGCGTCAGCCGTCAACGCCCACAGCAGGCCACCGATGATGACGACGACGAGGGCTTGCACGGCAAGACGGAATCTCGTCGCGTGATGGTGGGCAACCCGGGAGGCACTCGGCACTGGATTGAACGCCACCACCAGTCGTCCTGGGTCCTCGGCGGGCTGTGTGCTCATGGCACGAGCCTAGGGGGTCGCGGTTTCCCTGTTCAGTCGGTGGGTAGGTTTGGGGCCTCGCACCACTGGGTCGTCCAGGCGTACATGGCGATCGCGGCAGCGGCTCCGGCATTCATCGAACGAGTTGACCCGTACTGGGTGATGGCCACCAACTGGTCGCAGCCTGCGACGACCTCGTCGGTCAGTCCAGAGCCTTCGGAGCCGAAGAGCAGGCAACAGTCCTGCGGGAGTCTTGCCGTTTCCAGCGGCACCGATCCGGGCAGGTTGTCCACGCCGACAGGGGTGATGCCGTGCTCGTCAAGCCACTCCAGGAAGGTGGGGACGTCCGGGTGGTGATAGACGTGCAAGTACCGATCGGTCACCATCGCACCGCGTCGGTTCCAGCGTCGTCGTCCCAGAATGTGCACAGCCGCGACGTTGAAGGCGTTTGCGGTGCGCACCACGGAACCGATGTTGAAGTCGTGCTCCCAGTTCTGGATGGCCACGTGCAACCGGGACCGTCGGGTGTCGAGGTCAGCGACGATGGCCTCCATCGTCCAGTATCGATAACGATCAACGACATTGCGTCGATCCCCCGATGCCAACAGTTCAGGATCGAGTCTTGGGTCGTCAGGCCACGGTTCGGGCATCGGCCCGACACCTACGACTGTGGTCGTCTTCTGACCGGGAATCTGCAGTGAGGGGGCCTCCGCGAGGCCGCCATCGGTCGGGGCACACACGAATCAAAGATAGTCTTGGCCCATGCCGAGTCTCCTCATGACCCTCCCTGTCCTGCTCACCCCCGCCTGGATGGACCCACAGGCCATCATCCAGGGCGCCGGTGCTGCAGCCCTGTGGATCGTCGCACTGATCGTCTTCGTGGAATGCGGCCTGGCCGTGTTCTTCATGCCCGGAGACTCTCTGCTTTTCGCCCTCGGAATGTTTGCTGCCGTGGGCGTCAACTCCTCCGTCCCACTGGTCCATTACGGGCCCCCGGCAACGACCCTCGTCGTCGTCAACCTCGTCCTCATCATCTGCGCCATTTCCGGAAACATCTGCGGTTACTGGATCGGCTACGTGGTGGGCCCCAAGCTCTTCCGGGAGCGAGAGGGGTTCATGGGCAAGGTGTTCTCGCCCAAGCACGTCGACACCACCCACGACTTCTTCCGCAAGCACGGGTCGGTGGCCCTCATCCTTGCCCGATTCGTGCCGATCGTCCGTACTTTCGTCACGATGATCGCTGGCGTGGGCCGGATGAACTTCCGCAAATTCATCACCTACACCGCCATCGGCGGCGTCCTCTGGGTGCTCATCGCCGTGCAGGCCGGTTACTTCCTGGGACGTCATCCGCAACAACTTCGAGGCGGCTCTGCTCCTCCTCATCGTGGTATCGGTGCTGCCGATGCTCTTCGAGTGGCTCAAGGCCCGCCGCAAGGGCCAGACCAGCCGACCTCAGTCGGCGGAACGTTCCCGCGTCGAGTGACGCTCGGCTCACAATGTGACGCGGGGCTGGCCAGCATCATGCTGACCAGCCCCTCTCTCGCGCTCATCGAACTCGTCTGCCACCCACCGCGGTCTGCCATGGCTGGCCCTGCCCTGGTTCGAGCCACCCTTCCTCCGGCGGGTTGGCAATGACCTTGTCACGTTCCGCGACGGCCTTGATCCACGCGTTGACGGGACCACTCCAGACCGTCGCCAGGACGGCAGCCACCGTCATGACTCCGATGACGTCAAAACCTCTCATGAACTCGTTGCCTCGCGAGAGTCTCCACATCCACACCAAGGACAGCACGGTGAACAGATAACGGTCGATGGCATGGCCACGACCCATAGTCACAGTCAGAACACAACCCGCCAGGGGGATGAGCAGGTACTGCACCCAACCCCCCGAATCCATGCCCAGGGCGAACGACGTCAGGACCGGACCAAGTGTCGTCTGACTCTCGCTGCGCCCAGCTGCCCACATGCCACAGACGACGAGGGCCCACAACACCGAGAAGCCGATGACGATGACCCGTGCCACGACGATGGCTGATGGCATGTCTGGCAACGAGGGCACATGGCCGTACTTGGGCTTGCTGTCAGGGGCGGAATTGGCCATGCCGCCATCATGTCACCCGAAACCGACGCGGGGGAGAGCCGTCAGGGTGTCTCAGGAGAAGAACGTCGCTCCCCCAGGTGGCCCTGGAGAGGGCTCGACGTCATCGTCACGGAACGGTGCGGCGTCTGCGAGAAGCTTCGTCAGGGCTTCCCCGCTGATGAGCCGGAAGGGGAAGGCGGCCCCGCTGCAACGTCGCACCAGTTCCTGCTCGTGCAGCGGTCCGTTCGAGCCCGCCAGGATGATGTTGCCGTAGCGACGCCCCTTGAGGGTCGACGACTCTGCGGCCAGACAGACATTGGAGAACACGTCGCCAGCGGCCCTGACGACCCTCTTAGTCCAGGTCAGAGGGGCCGAGTCGGCCAGGTTCGCCACGACGATGCCGTCAGTGTGCAGGATGCGCAGGACGTCGGTGAAGAACTCGACGGTGACCAGGTCAGCGGGCACTCTCGCACCGTCGAAGGCATCCAGGATGACGACGTCAGCGAAGTCCTCGCGCATGGCGGCGATCCCAGAGCGTCCGTCGACGGGCCGCACCTTGATCCCGGAACGAGGCGGAAGCGGGGCCTTGAGCCGCACTTCCTCGGTGAGCTCGGTATCCGGCTCACAGACGATCTGCGGGCTCGTCGGACGGGTGAACGCCACGTACCGTGCCAGACACATTCCTGCCCCGCCGACGTGAATGACGCGCATCCTCTCCCCCGCCGGGCGGTGGACGTCGAGGTGATCAGCGATACGTTCCGTGTAGTCGAACTCGAGATGAGTGGGGTCATCCGGGTCGATCCAGGACTGATCAGCCCCGCCGACGCGGACAATCCATGCTCCTGGGGTGTCTGGATCGGGCACGAGACGCTCGTGCCGCTGGTGGAGGTCAGGGGCAATCACGGACTCGACCCTATCGAGGCTGTCGACGCTATTCGTCGCCACCCTTTTCCCTGCGGATCCGGTTGCGACCTGGTCCAGCGTTGCGAGCCCGCCCGGGACGACCCCCGTCGGGCGCGCACCGACTGTTCGTCCTCTCGTCCACCCGCGTTCACAAACCCGTGGGACCGCTGTCGCGCCCGTCTGCTCTGATGAAATGCGCGGCTGTGACGGAGAGTGTCCAGCCATGAGTGTCGAGGAGCCATACACATGTCGTCGATCAGTCGTCGCCACCTCATCCTGGGCGGGGCCGCCATCACCCTGGCCGGGGTAGCCGTTCACAAGGGCTGGCCAGCCAACGCTGCCCCTTACACCACCACCGGGGTGGTCGAGGATGGGCCCGGTATCCGTGGCTGCATCGCCTTGCTGCCCGACACCCAGTTCTATTCACGATACGGCGTAGCCACCGCCGACCTCTTCACCAAGCAGTACCCCGGACTACCCAACCCGTATGACTGCCAGACGAAGTGGATTGCCGACAACACGAAGACCTACCGGATCGAGATGACTCACCACTTGGGTGACGTCGTCGATCAGTCCGGCAATGGCCACGAAGACCAGTTCGTCGTCGCCTCCCGCGCCATGAAGATCATGGACGACGCCAAGGTGTCGTACTCGATCATCCCCGGCAACCACGACGTCGCTAACGACTTCAAGTACTACCGCACGTGGTTCCCGAAATCTCGGCAGAAGTCGTCACCCAGTTTCAAGGCCATGGGCCCCAGCGGACTGTCCAACTGGCACGCATTCTCCGTCGCCGGAGTACCGATGATGGCGGTCAACGTCCCGTGGGGTTCCGACACTGCCGACCTCGACTGGGCCGAGTCGGTGCTCAACGCCCACCCGACGGTGCCGACAATCATCACGACCCACCAGATCATCGACATCTCGCCGGAGGGGACCGCCCTGTCGACCGCCTTCGGCCAGCGCATCTGGGACCGCCTCGTCAAGACCCACAACCAGGTGTTCCTCACCATCAACGGTCACCACCACGGAGCGACGAACCGCATCCTCACCAATGACGCCGGTCAGCCGGTGTTCCAGCAACTCCTCGACTACCAGATGGCCTACCAGGGTGGCAACGGACTCATGGCACTCATGGAGTTCGACTTCACCCACAACCAGTTGTCGCAGACGGCCTTCTCACCGTGGGTGCCGCTCAAGGGAGCCAAGGCCAACTCCTTGGACCGCGCCCTGTTGGAGGGCCCCGGCGACACGTGGTCGACGCACTTCGACTTCGCATCCCGGTTCGCCTCCTTCGGCGCTGACTTCCACCCGACCGGCGAGGTTCCCTCGGCCACCAAGGCGCTGCGCGACCATCTTCTGAAGACTTTTACCCCGATCGCCGAGCTGCCACTCGTGCCACCGGTTAACGATCAGGACTACCCCAAGGTTCCCGGCACCGTGGCGCACTGGCGGCCGACGTCGGTCGACGGAAAACTCATCGAGAAGGACATCACCGAGAACGGCAACGACATGAAGCTCATGGTGGCCGGCCTCGCCCCGGACTCGGCCGCCCTCGTCGACGATCACATGAACTACTCGTCCGGAATGCAGGCCATCAAGCTCGTACCGGCGTCCAAGGGCAACTTCTCGTACTTCGCCACGAGCAAGGACGCCCCCATCAACAAGGAACGGTTCACGAAGGGCTACACCTTCGAAACCTTCATCAATATCGACAAGGACTACAGCGACCCCAACTACTGGAGCGCCTTCCTGAGCCGAGGCGGCACGCGCAACGACCTGCCGAACTTCAACGTCCCCGGTGCCGACGACAGTGATCTGGACGAGCCGCCGATGGCAGGGGCGATCTCAAGCCTCAAGGAGATCCAATGGGCGTTCACCGACATCGCCCCCGTCGGCATGGGCTACTCTGACTGGTCCGGCGACGTCGACCTGGGCAAGTGGTACCACATCGCGGTCGTCGACGACCCTGCCGAGGGTTCGGTCGTCATGTACGTCAATAGCGTACCCATGTTGCGCAACCAGTACGGCACCAAGGGGCAGGCCCACGGCATCAACGGCTTCGACGACCTGCCGTGGATCATCGGAGGCAGCACTTACGGCGGCGCCATGGACAAGGGCTTCTTCGGGCTCATCGGTGAGATGCGCTTCATCGACCATCCGACCACGCCTGAGCAGTGGCTCACGGCGCGCGCCACCAAGTCTTCTCCCACGCCGGCTTCCTCCACGACGCCGACCTCGACCTCTACCACCACCCCGTCGGGAACGGCATCCTCGACGACCCCGTCGGCAACGACACCCTCGACGACCCAGTCGCCCGCGGCCCCATCGTCTGGGCCCTCAGTGACGGCACCGTCGATCTTCCCGGGCCGCGCTCAGCATCCGTCGAGGTTGCCGCGCACCGGTCGCTGAGACCGGCACATCGCTGACCTGTGGGTGTTGGGGCCGCGAACTCACGGCCCCAACACCCACAGGTTCGAAAACTCGGCTGACCCGTCATCGGCTCGTCAGGCCGTCGGAGTCCGCGGCGACGTCGAAGGTGACCATGTCCCCGTCCTGCACCTGACCGGAGAGCACCTTGCGAGCCAACTGGTCTTCGATGGTGGTCTGTATCAGACGACGCAGCGGCCGGGCGCCGTACACCGGATCGAATCCCGTGGTCGCGAGCCATTCCTTGGCGGCATCAGTGGTCTCGACGGTGATCCTGCGATCAGCGAGCCTCGAGTTCAACTTGGCCAGGTTCGTCTCGACGATCCGAGCAAGATCCTCACGGGACAGCGGGTCGAACATCACGACGTCGTCGAGTCGGTTCAGGAACTCGGGACGGAATGCCGCACGCACCGCATTCATGACGGCCTCGTGCTTGGCCCTGTCATCGAGGTTCGGATCCGACAGGAACTGGCTACCGAGGTTGCTCGTCAGCACCAGGATGGTGTTTCGGAAGTCGACCGTACGACCCTGACCGTCGGTGAGACGGCCGTCATCGAGCACCTGCAGCAGAATGTTGAAGACGTCCGGATGAGCCTTCTCCACCTCGTCGAGGAGGATGACCGAGTATGGACGACGCCGCACCGCCTCGGTGAGCTGACCTCCCTCCTCGTATCCGACGTAGCCCGGAGGGGCACCGACCAGGCGCGAGACGGAGTGTTTCTCCATGTACTCGCTCATGTCGATGCGGACCATGGCGGTCTCGTCGTCGAAGAGGAACTGGGCCAGGGACTTGGCCAGCTCGGTCTTGCCGACGCCGGTCGGTCCGAGGAAGAGGAAGGATCCGGTGGGCCGGTTCGGGTCGGAGATGCCCGCCCGGGAACGACGCACCGCGTCCGACACCGTCTTGACGGCGCGCTCCTGGCCGATGAGGCGTTCGTGCAGGCGCTCCTCCATGTGGAGCAACTTCTCCTGCTCGCCCTGCATCATTCGACCGACGGGGATGCCGGTCCACGAGGACACGACCTCGGCGATGTCGGAGGTGCCGACCTCCTCGGAGACCATCCGGGAGCCGTTCTCCTCGGCCTTGTCAGCCGCCTCAGCCTCCTTCTCCAGGGCCGGGATCTGGCCGTAGAGGATCTCGGAGGCCTTGCCGAAGTCACCCTCACGCTGGTACTTCTCGGCGGAGGTGCGCAACTGATCGATGCGGGTCTTGAGCTCGCCGACCTCGTTGAGGCTGGCCTTCTCGGCCTCCCAGCGGGTCTCGAGCCCGCGCAGGGTCTCCTCCTTGTCGGCCATCTCGGCGCGCAGCCTCTGCAGACGCTGCTTGCTGGCCGGGTCCTCCTCCTTCTCGACGGCGAAGATCTCCATCTTCATGCGGTCGACCTCACGACGCAGGGTGTCGATCTCCTCCGGGGAGGAGTCGATCTCCATGCGAAGACGGGAGGCAGCCTCGTCAATCAGGTCGATGGCCTTGTCAGGGAGCTGACGCGCGGTGATGTACCGGTTGGACAGGCTAGCGGCCGCGACGAGGGCACCGTCGGTGATCCGTACCTTGTGATGGGCCTCGTAGCGCTCCCGCAGACCACGCAGGATGGCGATGGTGTCCTCCACCGAGGGCTCACCGACGAAGACCTGCTGGAAACGACGCTCCAGGGCAGGGTCCTTCTCGATGTGCTCGCGGTACTCGTCAAGGGTGGTCGCGCCGATCATCCGCAGCTCACCGCGAGCCA
>OAXA01000095.1_pt1 | contig 14898 bp, 12 predicted proteins | sample 1501441 | NCBI WGS metagenome assembly OAXA01 (sample SAMEA2580299, study PRJEB22360) | human gut metagenome | biome: human gut; feature: human-associated habitat; material: faeces | place: Denmark | collected 2008/2010
TGACTCCGGAGGGGGTGCCCGCCCACAATCGTCGCGCCGCCGCCAGGGAATGGTCGAGATACCCGACGGCGTCCTCAATCCCGCGCGGTCCCTCGACAATCCTCAGACCAGCGGCGGCCAGAGCGCACACCCCCACAGCGCCGATCCCCTCGTGGATCGCCATCAGGGTCACCGAGACGACGATCCCCATTGCCGCCGCCACGCACGCAGCTCGTCGGACGGCGACGTATCGACGGGCCTTGGCCGATCCTTCCGCGATCTGCCCGTCAAGATGAGCCATCTCGGCCATCCGGTCCTGCTGGCGACCGTATCCCACCACTTCAGCTGCGCCGAAGACGGAATCCGTGACGTGAGCCGCGAGCTCGCGTCTCAGTCCGAGGACCTCGTGGGTGGCATCCAGACTCGATCTCGTCCCGACGACGAGTAGGACTGCAATGAGAGCCACCAGCACGACGGCAGGTATGGCCACCACCGACCATCCGTAGAGTGCTCCGCCTGTAACGACAGCGATGAGAGGGGCCAGGAAAGCCGCCACGACGGGAGCAAAGGTGTGCGCGTAGACGACCTCGATGCGGTCGACGTCTCGGGTGAGACTGGCGAGAACGTCACCGGTGCGCGAATGGCTGACGACGGCCGGAGCCTTGGGCCACAGCTGGGAGAAGGCGTGCGTTCGCAACACCTCGAGGGCCTTGAAGGCCACGTAATGACCGCTGAACTGCTCCAGGTAGAAGGTCACGGCCTGCACCAGGGCCAGCCCGACCAACCATCCCAGCCAGGCCCACACCGACCATCCGGAAGTGACGACGGCAACCATTCCTCCGGCCGCCACTGCGAACAGCCCCATGTCGGCAACCAGGTGGACGATCCTCATGACGGCCGAGAAGTAGAGAGGAGGATGAACCGGACGTGTGATTCCGGTGAGCCACGTCACGACCTCGTGTGTCGACGGTTCGGTCATACTCGGTCCTCGCTCTCGACTCTGTCAAGGTCCTCACCGGTCACCCCGTCGGCGCCGACTGGCACGAGGGTGCCGTCCGTGACCCGGTAGACGTCACGGGCCAAATCCAGGAGACGGCGTCGATGAGTGACCATGACGACCGTGGTGTCGTCACCAATCCTGGAGATGGCGTCGATGATGCGCTGTTCGGAATCCATGTCCACGTGGGAGGTGGGCTCGTCGAGCAGGAGGATCTTCCGCCCGGACAGGAAGGCCCGAGCCAGCGAGATGCGCTGGGCCTGGCCGCCCGAGAGCAGGCAACCCTGTTCACCGACATCAGAATTCAATTCACGAGGCATTGACGCCACATCGTCGGCGATGTCCGCGCGTCTCAGCGCTTCCCACATCTGCTCCGCGGTGGCATGCGGATTAGCGACAGCGAGGTTGTCGGCGATCGTGCCGGCAAACAACCAGGTCCGCTGGTTGACCGATGCACTTGCTCTACGGATGGCGCCGGCCTCAGCCATCTCGGCGTCAAGGCCGTCGACGACGACCTGACCACAGTGCGGGGGCAGCGTCCCTGTCATGACCCCGAGGAGGGTTGACTTGCCAGCCCCTGACCGCCCGACGATCGCGGTGCGTGATCCCTGCGGGATGACGAGATCAACGCCGTGCAGGATCTGCGAGTCCCCGTAGCAGACGCTGACGTCGCGAAGCATCATGGCTCCCGAACCGTCACCTGTGCTGGTGACCGAACCACGCGACGCTGCGGTCTGCGGAGCCTCGTCGAACCACCTGCTAATGGCCTTCTCCGACGCCTTGCCGCCCATGCCAATGTAGAAGAAGGCCGCCACCTGGTGCAGCGGCTCCAACAACAGAACCGAGAGCAGCACGATGGTAATGGCCGAGCTCGCCGTGATGTGGCCGTTCTGCCACCGCGTCATGGCCATGCCTGCCGACATGACGATGAAGAGGAGGGAGAACAGGCCGTCCACGACGATGATGACGACCTGGTTTCCGGCCAAGAGCTTCATGATCGTTCCGCGGTTGGCCTCCCCTCGCTGTCGCAGATCATCCTCGACTCGTTGGCCAGCTCCCAGCATCCTTATGAGGACGAGGTTCGAGATGGCGTCCAGGTAGCGAGCAGTCAGGCGTGCTCGTTCCCGCCGGGATTCCGAGGACCTCTTGCGGAAGAGCTTGAGGAATCCCTTGATCAAGGTTGGAATGAGCGGGCACATCACCAGCAGGACAAGTCCGGTGAGCCAGTCCAGACCAATGAGGATCCCGAGGCACACGAGGACGGGGGTGGTCAGCGCCGCGATCATGTCGGGACGGAACACCTGGCGGTACTCACTCACCCGCTCGGCGTTGTCACCAGCGAGGATGACGACCCTGTCACCTTCATCCGGAGCAGGTGGAGCGGAGAGGGATCGTCGATAGAGGACGTCGGGGACTCGGGGATGCAGGGCAGCCTCCTCGGCGCGGGCATGACGACCTGACATCCCCATGGCTGCACCTGCGGCTACGGCAGCGACGACGACGCCGACTCCCATCGCCCAGTACCACCCGGAGCCGAGGACGAACCCCTCAAGGCGACCACCGACGGCCTGCCCCACGGCGACGAGGACGAGTGCCGTGGCAGCAACTTCGAGAAGGTGCACCGCAGCAACTTGTCGAGCCCGGTGGGGTGATCGGGGCGACATCACCGATGTTGCATCTCTGGGCATGGTGTCCTTCGCTCGTCGCGGGTGGGGTTCCAGGGACGTCTGGGCAGAACGACGAGATCCCCGGTCGACAACGTGATGACGTCGATGGGCCATCCGTACACGGAAGTGAGGTTACCCTCCGTGATAACCTCCTCGGGATCGCCGACGGCCACGAGTTTTCCTGCGGAAAGCAGGGCAATGCGATCGCAGCAGGCCGCAGCCAATCCGACGTCATGCATCACCGCAACCACTGCGCATCCCGCTGCAGCCAATTCCTGGCATATCTCCATGGTGCGTTCCTGATGACAGATGTCGAGAGCAGCAGTGGGCTCGTCGAGAAACACACAGGGGGTGTCCTGGGCCAATACCCGGGCAAGGGTCACCCGGGAGCGTTCTCCCCCGGACAGAGCGGTGACCTCTCGGTCCGCCAACCCAGTGACTTCGGTGCGCTCCATCGCGGCCTCGACGAGAATGGCGTCCTCTGGGCCGCGTGGATGCGGGGAACGACCCATCATGACGATGTCGTGAACCAGGTAGGAGAACGGGAACTCGCTGAACTGGGGCATCACGGAGCGACGGAGGGCCAGGTCGGGTCGCGCGATATCCTGCAGCGGAACCCTGTCGAGTTCAACGGTTCCCTGCCAACCGTCGAGGTCTCCGCACAGCACGCTCAGCAGAGTCGTCTTGCCGGCCCCGTTGGGCCCGAGCAAGCCGACGAATTCTCCGGCGCGGACGTCAAGATCGACTCCGTCCAGGATTGTCCGCTCCCCGTACCGAAAGGAAACGCCACGGGCACGAATCATCACGACGCTCCCCCTCGTCGCATTCCTCGTCGCAACAGGATGAAGAAGGTCGGCCCACCCACGATGGCCGTGAAGATGCCGATGGGAAGATCGGCGTAGGGGACAAGGGTGCGAGCTGCGACGTCCGACAGGGTCACCAGCAAGCACCCACCCAGCATGGAGGCCGGGATGAGCCATGTGTTCGCTGGCCCGATGACCAGCCGAAGCACATGAGGCACGATGAGGCCGACGAATGCGATGACCCCGGCATAGGCCACCGCCGCAGAGGTGAGCAGGGCGGTGAGCGCGATCGAGGACAGCCTCAGCCGATTGACGTTGATACCGAGGTGCCCGGCAGCCCTCTCCCCCAGGGCCAGAGTGTCGAGCCTGGCGGCAAGGAACACGGCCCAGACGATGCCGACGGCGGCCACCGTCCCGATCGTCGCCACCTGATTCCAGGTGGCCCCGTTGAGGGAACCCATCTGCCAGAAGACGATCTGGTCTCGTGCGGTCGTCGGGGCGACATAGGTTGACACTGAGGTGATCGCCGAACAGACCGCCGTCACCGCGATGCCGGTCAGCACGAGTGTGGTCGATTCTGTCCGTCGTCCGGATCGCGCCATGACGTAGACGGTGCTAGCAGCCAGCAGCCCCGAGAGAAAGGCAGCCGCGCGGAACCCGAATCACGACAGGGAGGTGGCGATGGTCGGCGGGAACCCCGAATCCGGCCAGGAAGGTGGGAGCCACCACGATCATGATCGATGCCCCCACAGCAGCCCCCGAGGAGACCCCGATGATGCCGGGTTCAGCGAGCGGATTGGAGAACAGCGCCTGCATGACGGTTCCAGCCACCGCGAGGCTGGCTCCCACCAGAAGGCCCAGGACAATGCGGGGGAACCGGATCTGCCACAACACGGACTCCGCCAGGGGGTCAGCCAATGAGCCGCCAAAGACTCCTCCGACAACGTCAGTGGCCTCGACTCGGTACTGCCCGACCATCGCCGAGAGCAGCACGAGGCAGCACACGATGACAACCAGGATGATGAAGGTGACGACTCGGGTTCGCGCTCGTCGGGCAATTCCCGTTCGCGCAGTCACAGGTTGGACGAGAGCACTCATTTGACCCCGTACAGTGCCTTGGCGACCGAGGTCAGCACCTCACCGGTCTGCGGTCCGAAGGACAAGGAGATACCGTCCGGGATGGCGATGACGCGATGGTTCCTGCCCGCAGTGGTGTTGGCCACCCCAGCTCTCGCCAGCAGACCCTTCATGCCACCGGTGGACGTCAACCCGTTTTTCATGACGAAGATGGCATCCGGATTGAGGGAGACGAGGGACTCCGCATTCGCGGGGGCGACGCTCTTGATGCCCTTGTCTCCGGCGACATCGTCGCCTCCCACGCCATGGATGAGCTCACTGGCCCCGTCCTGCGAGCCGAGGATGAAGAAGATCCCAGCGGTGCCGCGCACGTAGAGGAAGGCGATCTTCATCGGCTTCTTCGGGGCCCACTGAGTTATTTCCTCCTTGGCTGCGTCGATCTCATCACGGGCACGCTTCACCAAGGCTTCACCGGCGGCGGGCTTGCCGACTGCTTTCGCAACCGTACGGATGAGGTCAGCGGTCTTGTCGACGCTGCGATGGGGGTTGACGAGGACGACCGGGATCCCGGACTTGCGAAGCTGATCAAGGGCTTCACGGGGCCGAGGCTGCGGTCGGCAATGACGAGGGTCGGTTTGAGGGCGGCGATGGCCTCGACGTTGAGGGTGTGGCCGTTCTCGGTGACGACGGGAAGATTGTGCAATTGTTTCTCGGTCGACGAGACGGTGCGCCCGACGATCTTGTCCCCCATGCCCAGTCCGATGAGGGTACGGGAGAGGGTGCCGTAGAGGTCGAGGGCCAGGATCCGAGAGGTGTCGGTGACCGTCACCGTGTTGTTCTCGACGTCGGTGACCGTGACTGGCAGCTTCTGGCCGAAAGACCCGTCGACCGGCTTTGGGTCCGACAGGTCCGGCACCTCAGTGAGGCCGCGAAGGTTGCGAGGGTCAGGCAGCCTCGGCGCCGCAGTGGACGGAGTCGCCGAGTGCGTCGGGGACGGGGACGTTGTGGGGGCAACGGAGTGGGGCGATGTTTCTGACTGCGTGGCCGAGGGGCCACACCCGGCAACCAACATCGCGAGTACGAGGCCGGCTCCGGCAACTCGACGGCGCATCCGGATCATGCAACGACCTTTCGGGAGGATGGTTGGGGGGGTGAGGTCGGGCGACCCCACCCCCATGAGTCAGGTTGGCTGGATCAGCGCTCGGCGTAGCGGCGTCGGCACGCAGCCACCGTCGAGATGACGACGATAAAGGCCAAGCTGCAAGCAGCAGCGAGGTCGCCACGAGCGGTCGACGGTCCGAGGGCACCGGTGGCGGGCAGCCCACGACCGGACCCAGGACCGCCGCTGATGACCTTGCCGGTGACAGCATCGATGGTGACATCGTGGCAGACCTTCTCGGCCGAGAGGGTGACACTCGACGACAACGAATCCATCGGCTCACCAGCCTTGTAGAACCCGGCAAACGCCTTGGCACCCTGGGCCGTGAGCTTGACCGAAGAGCCATTGATCTTGACCGAAGAGCCATTGATCTTGACATTTCGAGAGGTGGAAGTGGAGAAGGTGGCAAAGTCAACTCGCCCGTAGTCGGTCTTCCTCCCATCCATTGAGGAGGACTTGACGGTCATGTACACGTGACCCGTTGACCCCTTGATGACCAGGGCGGGGTTGGAGATCGTCATGTCCAGGCTGCCGTTGTGACCAGTCATGTGGACGGTCCCGGAGTAGTTGAGGGTGCCCGACTTGGTGGCGGGATCGAATGACCCGCTGCGCAGCGGGAAGGTGAAGGCCGAACCGTTCCAGTCGGCGCCGTCCGACAGCTTCCAGGAACCATTGGCGATCGGGCCACGCAGGTAGCTGGTGAAGGAGGTGCGCAGACCCCACCTGAGGGAACCGGCGGTCATCTTGGACCGGCCGTTGGTGCAGACCTTCCTGGTGATGGTGCGGTGGGGGGCCGGGGTGGTGACAACCGGCTTCGTCGGTGCGGACTTGAGAGTGGGGGACGGCTTGGCAGAAACGCTGGGCTTGGCCGGCATGCTGGACTTGGACGGGGTGCTGGGCTTGACCGGGGTCGACGGAGCGATCGATGGCTTTGGCGCCGGAGGAACCGGGGCGGCCTGGTAGGTCACCGGGGTACGAGTGTCATCGGACTTGTCGCGCATCCCGACACCATGAGCCTTGCTGGTCAGAACGACGTAGCCCTTGCCCTTCTCAAAGGCAGGAACGTACATCTTGATGGTGAACGAACCATCCGCGGCCATAGGCGCGCCCTGGGTGAACTTGGAACCCACGGCCTTCATCGCCGGCGGGTAGACCCAGATCGTGGAGGTGGACTCCGTCATGGGCTTGTTCGGGTCGTACCCGACGAATTTGTCCGAATTACCGTAGAACTGCTTGACCGACGCGGGCGCGACGGCAACGTACACACCGGTCCCTTTGGTCGCGAATCCCTTTCCGGTGATGGTGACCTTGCCGCCATCCCGGGATGCTTGTGAGACGGTCACAGTCGGACCGTCGGTCGCCCACGCTGCCGGCGCGACAAGAGCGCCAGCCAGGGCCAGCATGGCCCCGAGCACGCTGGCGGCAAGTCTGCGCATGGCCGATGTGGTCATGAGGCGTCCCCCCTTGCTGATCGATTCGGCTCACCTTGAGCCGTTCCAAACGGTTAGCCTCACCTAAGTATTATGTGCAAGGGTGAAAATGCTGGTCGCAGCCATGTGAGCAGAAGGAGACTTTGTGGAAAGGGCCCATGGTAAGGGGCACCCTCTTCGGCCTTGCTAAAGTCCCGACTGTTGCCACGCAACCGTCCCTTCGACAACGAATACCGGTGAGAATCCGGAGCTGTCCCGCACCGGTGTGTCACTCCCCCGTGACAAGCCCGACCTGGTCGACGGGCGTCACACACTCTCGGGGCAAGGGTGAGTACCATGGTTCAGATTTCGCGCCGCGTCGTCCTGATGACAGCAGCCGTCGCTGCGCTGGCTCGATGCGGTTCCCGCGAATCGTCATCGTCGCCGTCCACCACGACATCACCGCGAAGCTCAAGAAGATGGGGCGCTGGGACATGGTCACCAAGGTCACCGAGGGGGAGAATAAGGCCATCACCTCCTGGTTCGAGAGACGCTACGGCAAGACTTTCGAGGAGGCCGCGACCAAGTAAGACCGTGGCTGCCCCGATCTATCAGGGCCCGCCTCGGCCCGGCCAGCTGAAGAGGCCCAGGGGGCCCCGCCACGATGGCGGGGCCCCTCGACGTTGCGATGGGTCAACAACTGACCAATCAGTTGTGGGTCAGCTTGTCGCGGAGAGCCTGCAGGGCCTCGTCAGAAGCCAGCGAGCCCTCGGCCGGGCCACTGGTGTAGGACGACTGGGCTCCACCGTCGTTGAGGGCGGCCTCCTGCTCGGCCTGCTCGGCATCGATGACCTGCTTGCGATGAGCCTCCCAGCGAGCCTGGGCCTCGGCGTACTGCTGCTCCCAGGCGATGCGCTGCTCGTCGTAGCCCGGCTTCCAGTCGTTGGTCTCCGGATCGAAGCCCTCGGGGTAGATGTAGTTGCCGTCCTCGTCGTAAGAGGCGGTCATGCCGTAGAGCGACGGGTCGAACTCGTCAGACTCGACGTCGATGCCCTCGTTGGCCTGCTTGAGGGACAGCGAGATGCGGCGACGGTCGAGGTCGATGTCGATGATCTTGACCATGACATCGTCGTTGACGCTGACGACCTGCTCCGGGATCTCGACGTGGCGCTCAGCCAGCTCGGAGACGTGGACCAAGCCCTCGATACCATCCTCGACGCGGACGAAGGCACCGAACGGAACGAGCTTGGTGACCTTACCGGGAACGATCTGGCCAATCTGGTGCAGACGGGCGAAGGCCTGCCACGGATCTTCCTGGGTCGCCTTGAGGGACAGCGAGACGCGCTCGCGATCCATGTCGACGTCCAACACCTCAACGGTGACGGGCTGACCGACCTCGACGACCTCGCTCGGGTGGTCGATGTGCTTCCAGGACAGCTCGGAGACGTGAACCAGACCGTCCACTCCACCTAGGTCAACGAAGGCACCGAAGTTGACGATCGAGGAGACGACGCCCTTGCGGATCTGCCCCTTCTGCAGCTGGTGCAGGAAGTTCTGGCGAACCTCGGACTGGGTCTGCTCGAGCCAGGCACGACGAGACAGCACAACGTTGTTGCGGTTCTTGTCGAGCTCGATGATCTTGGCCTCGATCTCCTGGCCGACGTAGGGCTGGAGATCGCGGACGCGGCGCATCTCGACGAGGGATGCGGGAAGGAAGCCACGCAGGCCGATGTCGACGATCAGACCACCCTTGACGACCTCGATGACGGTACCGGTGACGACGCCATCCTCTTCCTTGATCTGCTCGATCGTGCCCCAGGCGCGCTCATACTGAGCGCGCTTCTTGGACAGGATGAGGCGACCCTCCTTGTCCTCCTTCTGCTGGACGAGGGCCTCGATCTCGTCACCGACGTTGACGACCTCGAAGGGGTCCACGTCATGCTTGATCGACAACTCCTTGGACGGGATGACGCCCTCGGTCTTGTAACCGATGTCAAGGAGAACCTCGTCGCGGTCCACCTTGACGACGGTGCCAGAAACGATGTCGCCGTCGTTAAAGTACTTGATGGTGGCGTCCACAGCGGCCAGGAAGGCCTCCGGGCTGCCAAGGTCGTCAACCGCCACGGATCCATCGGCGGTGTTGGCGGCATTCTGCTGGTCGATGTCGACCGGGTTCGAGGTGGAGGCCTCAGTGGAGGAGGTCATGTAGTAGGACTCCGATTGATGTCAGGTGGTTTGAAACGCGTCGCAGCCCCGACCTTGGTGATCGAGCACGATCTACTCCCGTCCGAGATCGCACAGACCACAACGCAGAGATCAGTTTAATACCCAGGCATTCAAGGGTCAACCAGCCCCATACCTTTGCCGACACCTCTTCGTCATCCACACCGTCAACACGAGGTCGAGTCAGCAGGAGGCCAGCCTCAGGAGAAGGTACCCTGCATTCGGGAGTCCGATTTCGTCGGACACTAAGCCCTTCGGGAAACCCATCCCGAGAGTGGACCCTCACGCGCTCTGGAGGACATCACTGCCATGACTGATCAGTCTCCTCGCCCCGAAAGCCACGGCCCGTCGGCCAGGCGATCGCTCAGTTCCGCTGCCTCTGCTGGCGAGGACCCCCAGTCTGGTGGCCCGAAGTGGCGAATCGTCGCAATCGTGGTGGTCATTGCCCTGATCATCGCTGCCATTGCAGCCATCTTCGTCCAACGTGACACCGACGACGACTCCGCCGGCAGCCCGGCCTCCGGCTCGAGCACTGCCGCAGGCGGCTCACATACATCGTCGGCAGCCCCGCAGACCTCGGCCGAGAAGAAGGACCCCGCCCCGGCCGGCTGCATGAAGAACCCGAAGCCCATCGTGCCGGTCAAGTACTCCATCGACGGTATGAAAGTCTCCGCCAAGGTGCTGTCGCGCGGTATCGATGAGACTGGCGCCGCAGGGACTCCGCCGAAGAGCGATCCGTCCTCCTGGGCCTGGTTCAGCAAAGGCCCGAAGCCTGGCTCCGACAAGGGCAACGTCGTTTTGAATGGCCACACCTACCACAAGGGCGGGGCCATCGGGAACCGCTTGATGGCCGATCTCAAGAAGGGCGACATCATTCGTCTGACTGACAAGGCTGGGCAGACGGTCTGCTACCGCTACGACCACAAGACGAAGATCATGGTCAAGGATTACGACCCGAACTCCAATGTTCTTTACAACGACAACGGTCCTGCTCAAGCCATCATCGTTGTCTGTGACGATTACAAGGGCAAGGAGGACTGGGAGTCCCGCGTGTTCTTCCATGCTGATCCGGTCGCCTGACCCCAAGGGTTCACCACAAGTTCACATAAGGCCACCCTGAGAAGGGCGCGCACGTTCGGTCATACCTAAAGTTAGGAATATGAACCGCGGTGCACGCTCGTCCATTCCGTCCACACTTCTCACCGATCTGCTCGCAGCGCTCGGGGAGACCAAGGTCAGCCACGATCCTCTCAACCTGGCTGCGGTGGCCCCCGATGCCTCCCACTACCTCCTCACTCCAGGTGTCCTCGTCCGCGCCGGATCGACCTCCGATGTCGCAGCAGCCATGGCGGCAGCCAACGTGGCTGTCAATTTCCGTTCCGGCGGAACGAGTCTGTCGGGGCAGGGCCTGACGAACGGCGTCATGGTCGACACCCGCAGGTCGTTCCGTGGCATTGAGGTTCTCGACGGTGGCCGCAAGGTACGCGTCCAGCCTGGGGCAACCGTCGTCGCAGTCAATGCGGTCCTTGCCAGGTACGGACGCAAACTTGGCCCCGACCCGGCCTCGTCAGTGGCATGCACCTTGGGCGGCGTCCTCGCTGACAACTCCTCGGGCATGAGTTGCGGCACCATCGCCAATTCCTACCGAACTCTGGATTCGATGGTCTTCGTGTTGGCCTCGGGGACTGTCGTCAACACCTCGGAACCACAGTGCGAGGACAAATTGGCCCACGACGAGCCAGAACTCGTGGAAACCTTGCTGGCGTTGCGCGATCAGTGCCGAGAGAGGGCCCGCGCTGATGAGATTGCCTTCCAGTTCTCTCGCAAGAACACCATGGGGTATGGGCTCAACGCCTTCCTCGACTACGACACCCCCGCCCAGATCCTCTCCCACCTCATGATCGGCTCCGAGGGCACACTCGGGTTCATCTCATCGGCTGTCATGAACACGGTGCAGATCATGCCGAAACTGGCCACAGCCCTCCTCCACTTCCCGACCCTTGACTCCGCAACCAAGGCCCTTCCCGCCCTGGTGGAATCCGGCGTCACCGTCACCGAGCTGATGGACTCCTCGTCCCTTCAGCTATGTCGCGACGACCCAGCCAACGGCCACATCATCCCGCCAGCCCCCGGAAGCGGAGACGCTGCTCTCCTCGTCGAGTACCACTGCCCCGACGATCAGTCCCGCAAGGAAGCCATCGAGGCTGGCAACTCCGTTATCTCCGGTCTTGACCTCGTCAACGAGCCCACCTTCACCGACGATCCCGCCGTCCGCGGCCCGATCTGGACCCTGCGCAATGGCCTCTACGCCAAAATCGCCGGCACCCGACCGTCCGGCCAGACGGCCCTCCTCGAGGACATTGCGGTCCCCGTCGAGACCCTCGCCGGGGTGTGCGGAGACCTGCAGCAGCTCTTCGGCGAGCACAACTACCCGGAGTCGGTCATCTTCGGCCATGCCAAGGACGGAAACATCCACTTCTTGGTCCTCGAGGATTTCCGTGAGAAGAAGGGGCTGGATCGTTACGAACGATTCACCGAGGACATGGTCACCCTCGTCCTGGACGCCCACGGCACCCTCAAGGCCGAGCACGGCACCGGACGGATCATGGCCCCGTTCGTGGAGCGTCAGTACGGCCCCGATCTCTACCGGATCATGCGGCAGGTCAAGGAATCAGTGGATCCGACGGGTGTACTCAACCGCGGCAGCATCATCACCGACGACCCCAAGCTGCACCTCAAGGAGGTCAAGCTCACCCCGACCGTCCAGGAAGAGGTCGATCGCTGCGTCGAGTGTGGATACTGCGAGCCGGTCTGCCCGTCCCGCGATCTCACCGTGACTCCTCGCCAACGCATCGTCATGCAACGGGCCATCGCCCAGGCCCGCGACGACGGCGACGAGGAGCTGGCTGCAGATCTCGAGCAGCGCGCCACCTACCCGGTGGTGCAGACCTGTGCCGTCGACGGGATGTGCGAGACGAACTGTCCACTGCACATCAACACCGGAGACCTGGTTCGCCGCCTGCGAGCCGAACAGAATCCAGCTGCTTGGCAAACCACCTGGGACCTGGCCGCCAAGGGATGGAATCCCTTCGTCACCGCGGCGAGCGCCGGAATGTCCGCAATCAAGCCGATCCCGACGTCCGCCACCAATGTGCTCACCGGTGCGGCACGCGCTGTTCTGGGAGCCGACCGAATCCCAAAGGTGTCCGACGAGCTACCTGGTGGCGGGCACCGACGCAGTTCTGGACATCGCAGCGCACCAAGAGGACGACCGGAAGTCGTCTACCTGCCGGCCTGCGTCAACACCATGTTCGGTGGCGCGGTACCGGGCGAGCAGACCACGGAATTCTCGATCATTGCGCTGCTCACTGCGGCTGGCATTGGCGTGACGGTCCCCGAGGGCATCAATTCGCTGTGCTGTGGCACGCCCTGGAAGTCCAAGGGGATGACGAGGGGATACGCGACGATGCGGCGGCGTGTCGTCGACGTCATGCGTCGGGCCACCAGGAATGGTGAGCTGACGATCATCTCCGACGCCGTCAGCTGCTCGGAAGGATTCGTCCACGAGCTCGAGTACGAGGGAGTGACGGGGATCCGGGTCGTCGACGCAGTCCAGTACGTCGCCGACGAGGTCCTCCCGATCATGCCGCCCCTTCCCAAGGTTGGTTCAGCCGCCCTTCATCCCACCTGCTCCTCAACGCGGATGGGCTGGAACGATGCCCTCAAACGCTGCGCTGAAGCGGTCGCTGACGAGGTCGTCGTCGCAGACGCCTGGGGCTGCTGTGGATTCGCCGGAGACCGCGGGATGCTGCACCCCGAGCTCACCGAATCAGCCAGCCGCCGCGAGGCAGCCGAACTGTCGGCACGAGATTTCGACCTCTACCTGTCGGCCAACCGCACCTGCGAGCTCGGGATGGAACGAGCCACCGGAAAGCCGTGGCGCCACGTGCTCTCGGTCCTGTCCGAACGAATGGTGGAGTACGCCCCGGCATGATCAGTGATTCGTAGGCCCTGCTGGCCCGGCCGACATCGGCCGGGCCAGTTGCGTATCGGGCGCAGACGTCCCTCGGGTTCTCATGACCCCTCAACCCCCGGCAAGCTAAAATGAGAGAAATATCTCTTTTTCTCTCGCGGAACGATCTCTGAATAGGTACAGTCCACTGCACTGCGTACCACATCGCCGTTGCAACGCCGGGAGTTCAGATGCCTCTCACCGCTACTACCGAAACCCGAACCATCACCGTCGATGGCACCGAAGTCACCTACTCCGGCTCAGTCTGGTTCGACATGGGGTGATCGTCACAACTGATGACGAGATGAGGGGCGTCCCGGTTGGGATGCCCCTCATCTCGTTGGCGGGGTTCAGTGCGCAGCGTCGAACCACGACCGTCCGACGCCAATCGACACCGTCAGCGGCACTGACAATTCCATGGCGTGGACCATCGCGTCGGTGACGATCTCGCGGACCCTCTTCTCCTCGCCATTGGCGACCTCGAGGATAAGCTCGTCATGGACCTGCAGCAGGACGCGACTCGTCAGACCAGCCTCGTCAAGTTTCTCGTCGGTGGCGAGCATGGCGAGCTTGATGAGATCTGCGGCCGATCCCTGGATGGGTGCGTTGAGGGCGGCGCGTTCCGCCATCTCGCGACGCTGGCGATTGGTCGAGGTGAGGTCGGGAAGGTAGCGACGGCGTCCCAGCAGGGTCTCGGTGTATCCCTGATGACGGGCCTGGTCGACGACCTCCTCGAGATATTCGTGGACCTTCCCGAAGATGCTGAAGTAATCAGCCATGAGTTCCTTGGCCTCGCCGACGCTCACCTTGAGCTGGTTGGACAGCCCATAGGCGCTCAGACCGTAGGCCAGACCGTAGTTCATGGCCTTGATCTTGGAACGTTGGGCGACACTGACATCCTCAGGAGCCACTCCGAAGACGTGCGAGGCCGTCACCGTATGGAAATCCTGCCCAGACCGGAAGGCGTCGATGAGGGACTGATCCCCCGAGACATGAGCCATGATCCGCATCTCAATCTGGGAATAGTCGGCACTCATGAGGGACTCATACCCCTCACCGACGACGAATCCTTCCCGAATGCGTCGTCCCTCCTCGGTGCGCATGGGAATGTTCTGCAGGTTCGGATCCTTGCTCGACAGGCGTCCGGTCGCGGCGATCGTCTGCATGTAAGTGGTGTGGACCCGGCCGTCGTCACGAACTTCCTTGAGCAGTCCGTCGACGGTCTGACGCAACTTGATGGCATCGCGATGCTCCAGCAGATGGGCCAGGAAGGGATGCTCGGTCTTCTCGTACAGACCAGCCAGCGCATCGGCGTCGGTGGTGTATCCGGACTTGGGTGCGCCGGGTCTGCGGCAGGTCGAGCTTGTCGAAGAGTATCCCCTGCAACTGCTTGGGAGAGGACAGATTGATCTTCTCACCAGCCGCCTCCCAGGCAGCCTCCTGGGCGCGAGTGACACGCTCGTCGAATTCGGATCGCAGCCCTTCCAGAACGTCGGCGTCGACGGCGATGCCGGCCCGCTCCATCGAGATGAGGCACCGCTGCACCCTCATCTCGACGTCGTGGAGCAGCTC
>OAXA01000099.1_pt1 | contig 14698 bp, 7 predicted proteins | sample 1501441 | NCBI WGS metagenome assembly OAXA01 (sample SAMEA2580299, study PRJEB22360) | human gut metagenome | biome: human gut; feature: human-associated habitat; material: faeces | place: Denmark | collected 2008/2010
CAAAGATTAAAATTTTTGATATCTCTTATATATACTATAATACGAGAATCGAATTTTTACAAGTAAGGTGTAAGAACTTTAATCATTTTAACCCCTAAGTGAAAAAATAGTGCTTTAATGTGCAATATCTATCAAGTAGTTTACGAAAGTGACATCAAAATGAGATTACCCCGACAACTTAAATGATGAGTCTTTAATGGAGTTTTCTCTCCCTAAAGACACTCTCATAAGAAATACACTATAAACTATCACAACTACTTCTCATCTTTGAAAGGCTAGGGCCTTACTGTATTTGTTAAAGAAATGGCCTATTAGGAATGACACAGGCCAAGCCTGCGACTAGTCCTCGACTAGGAAATACCAATAAATAACTGGCATTACTCCTAGTATAGATTGACTTTGACGCTTCGTCAATAGATTGGAAGCATTTAATGAAAATCCCTAATTTTAAAGCATTCTCGTATTAAATTGTGCATTAATAATAGTCACTTGGATTAGGCTATTTTGCTGTCATTCTGGGCACCAAATAGTCATAGGTATTTCACAACTCACTCAAGAAAAGGGTTAAATGACTATTCACAGTCCACATCTAAGTCTTTACGGAGACCCAGTTACGCCATAAAAACCGAGACTGTTGTCTCGGTTCATACAGCTTGGAAACGATTAGATTTGTCCTCGGCCTTCACCGTCAAAGTAAACCCACCATCCTGGACTCACTTCAACCCAACGGTTGACAGCCATTTCACCTGAATTTGGATCAAAGTAACGAACAACACCGTTCACGCGAACCAAATGACCTTTGATTTGTTTACCATTGTTATCAAAGAGGAGGTTTTGACCATTGATATTAACCATGCCTTTGACAGCATTACCATTACCATCGAAGTAATACCAGCTACCATCAATTTCGTGGAATCGATTACGGTAAAGGTCACCTGAATTTACATCATAGTAACGAAGGTTGCCATCTACGTTTGCCAAAGCACCTTTGACCTGACGGCCATTTTGATCAAAGTAGAGGTCTTGACCATTGATGTTTTGTGAACCTTTTACGGCTGCTCCATCATTATTGAAGTAAGCCCAAACACCTGGTTCAATTTCAGCAAAACGGTTGCGAGCCAATTCACCTGAGTTAGCATCATAGTAACGGATAGTACCATTCTCATTAACAGTACGACCTTTAACTTGGACACCATTGTTGTCGAAGAAGAGTTCTTGACCATTGATGTTTTGGTGACCTGTCACACGTTTACCATTACCATCGTAGTAAGCCCAAACGTTATTACCAATTTGTACGAATTGGTTGCGGCCTGATGTATTGTTATTGTTGTTATCTGGTTTTGGATCTTGTTTACCGTTTGCATTCAAGACACCGTTTTGGTCATAGTAGAAGACTTGACCTCTGCGGTTTTGACGATAACCATCACGCAATTGCACACCATTAGCGAGGAAGAAGTATTGTTTACCATCGATAGTCTTTTCACCGATTGCCATACGACCTGAGTTATCAAAGTAGTAAACATTTCCGTCGTTATCTTTGATGAAGGCATTCTTAGCACGTTTGCCATCGTTATAACGATAGTAAACACTGCCCCAGCTCTTCTCAAACTTACCACTACCATCACCGTTTTGGTTATCGTTGTTAGTTGATTGGTTGCTTCCGACTACTTTTGGAAGGCTAACTTTACCACCATTTGTACCGTAGTAACCGTTGAGACCATTCTTAAGCACGTACTCTGAACCACGGTCAAGAATGTTAGTACCATTCATGTACTTCGCAGACCACTTCGTAATCTTCTCGTCAGTTGTCATGCGTTTACCGTTAGAGATTTGAACACGGTCAAAGATTTGTGGGTAGAGACGTTTCAATTCATCAAGGAAGGCACCACCATATTTACCTTGGTAGTCATTACCAAAGGTACGTGTTTTAGCGGCATAGAGGCTGTGGTTGATGATTGCGCCATCTTTAGTTTCACCGTAGTTATTAACACGAGTTGCAGTAACTACTTCGTCACCTGGAAGGTTGTAGATTTGGTCTGGAACCCAGTCAGCAATCGCTGAAATTCCCACTGCATGGAGGGCTTTAAGAGCTGCCTTCAAGTCAGCCAATGAACCATACTTGTTGTCCTTACTCATGGCAATGTCATAACGGTCTGTGAAAGCATAACCATTTTGGATGACTGAGTCAAGGAAAGTACCATCATCACTTGAAACGTATTGTGGTGCAAGTTCGAATGATGTAATACCCCATGATTTGAAGAGACTAGCATTTTCAGCAATCTTCTTATTAGTGTATTGTGATGGATTTTGAACGAAGTCTTGGAAGTTAGAGAAACCTTCGTAGATAACTTGTGAATCAAGGGCAGCATTTGATTCATAAACCAAACCACTGCTGTTCTTTTCTTTACTTGGTGCTACACGCACGTCTTGATTTTCAGAAGCACCTACTGGTACCCAAACGGCAAGGTAACCATCAACTTGAGGGTTACGGATACCACGGATTTCGTTTGCATTAAATGTCAAATTACCGTTACCATCAGTGTATTTGACAATGCCGTTAGCATCGCTATCATTCAAGTAAGTAGCCACACCATCGTTTGTTGTCAAAAGCAATGGACGATAAGCTTGGTTACGGTGAGCCGCACCCATGTTAATTGTCAAGTTGCTTGTCAAACGAAGGGCAGGTTGGTTTGAAACGATGACTGCCATACCTTGGTTACGTGTTTCTGCTGTACCAGCATCAGAAGCACTGTTAGCCCCTGTACCGTAACGTACAGAAGTCAAGACACCTGCAGCATCCCAACCATTAGTATTACCGTAACCGATGTAGTTAACCTTCATATCTTGACCACCGGCTGCATAGCGGATACGGCCTTTCAAGAGGGTTTCAATAGCATCATAATATGGTGATTTTTGGGCCATATATTGACCATCATCTGTGTACATGTCTCCATAGTAAACACGTGGCACAGTGTCCTTATGCGTAAGCATCAAGGCATATGCTGATGGAATATTATATTGTGTATATTGCTTGTTAGCACTACGCATGTCTCTGTTATAGATTTCAAAGGCTTTCTTCATTTCATCAAGAGTGAAGGTATTCCCTGTTGATTGAGGGTTGATTTCATTTTTGATGATTTGACCAATGATTGATTGTACCTCTGAATCGTGAGCACGAACAAAGGCGTAGTTAGCCATGCGTTTAGAGTTTTTACCACTTTCAGAACGGTCATTGATACTATTTGAAATGAGTGGTTCAACTCCTGAGCGGTTACCAATTGGACGCAAGAGTGAATATACCAATGCTAAGTGCATAGGGTCATCCATTGGCAATTGGGCACCTTTAGTGTCTTCATTGTAGTATGGGTCATTGTGAGACCATGCTTCCAAGATAGACATGTGTTTAATGGCTTGATCTTGACTTTGATCAGAACCATATTTAGCTTTGAAATAATCTGAAGCAATTTGGAGAAGGTCGGCATTGACATTATCCACGGCATCGACACGAACACCATCGAAGTTTTCATCTTCAGAACCACCAGTAATAGTACCGATGTTCATGATGTAGTGGAGCCAGTTCAACTGCTCAGCTTGAACCGCTGGGTTTGAGTTGTCGATATCATTTGCCAACAAGAATTCGAAACCACCGTTACTTGTATCCTTAGTATACTTAGGATTGTGTTTACCTGTTTGGCTAGTTGGCGTGCGGTTCAAAAGACGATAATCAGAATTAGCATGGCTTGTACGACTATCATTGTTATAGAGAAGGGCACCACCTTGCAAGTGATCGCTGTTATCAAGATTTTCAGAAGTTGAATTCCAACCTGGTTGGGTCTTCACGAAATTTTTGATAGTTGTACGCAACCAGTCAGTGTTACCTTCACGCGCAATACGTTCTTCAATACGCTTTTGAACTTCAAGTGCTGCTTGGTCCATTTGGGTTTGTGAGCTGAATGACGTATAGGTCTGATTGGTACCGAGACCTTGCTCCTTCATGTAGTTGAGGTAGCTCGCTTGGATAGCCTTGCTTGGCCACCAAACTGTAAGCAATGGACGTTTGTCATTTTCAGTTGAAGCAGTCCACTCTTTACCATCTTTCAAGATTTCTTTTGGACGGTACCATGTGTTGGCAGTGAAGTAACCGTCAACAAGTTCGATATCTTTATCCGTTGTACCATAAAAGGCATTCTTGTCACCGTTTACAGTAACGTTTGTGTTTGTGCTATCAGCTGATGAACCTGTTCCACCGTTCTTGTCGAAACGGTATTCTTTTTGGTTAGACAATTCACCAGTTTCAGCGTTGAAGTATTGGCTTCCGCCGTTACGTTCAAGGACATAGTTCTTACGAATAGTGCCGTCATCTTCAACGTAGTATTGTTTTCCATCAATTGTTTTGATGTGGCTTGGACCATCAGTTACGACATTGTTAGTTGCTGGAAGGTCGTTGTTTACTACTGTGACAGTGTTGTTGGCATTATTTGTATTGCCGTTAACTGGGGTAGCACGACGGCCTCCTGTAGGACCACGTCGAGCACCAGTCGCACGACGTTCACGTGTCGCTGCGCGATCAGTAACTGTTGTTGTGTCAGTTGTAGTATTGTTATTCGTTGTATCAACAGCTGTATCATTAGTTGCTGTTGTATCTGTTGTAGTTGCCGCACGATCAGTACCGACAGTCGCTGCCGTATCAACAGCATTCGCTACAACTGTATTTGTTGTATCAGTTGTCAAATCGAAAGTTGCTGTTGGAGCGGCTTGATCAGTTGCGACATCGTTTGTCGCTGCAACTGCTGTAGTTGGATCCTGAGCAGCCGTTGGATCGTTAGATACAGTACCCGTATCAACAGTAATATCGGGGATGGCTACAGTAGCATCCGTGTGTTCGTCGGCCTGAACGACACCGTCGTTAGTCCCTAAAGAAACCGCTGAGACTGCACCGAGTGACATCCCTGTAACTGCGATGGTTACCCATTGTTTCTTAACTTTGTGCATTTTAAAATGTACTTTTTTGTCCATAATAAAAAGACTCCTTTTTCCCATTAATAGCTTCATTCTAAAACATTGAAAGCATTTTTTCAATAAAATCTGATGATTTTTCATAATTTTTAGAAAAGTCCTTTTGTTGTTTTAATGACATTAGCTTTAAATGAGTGTTTAGAAATATAAAAATGGTCATTTTAGTTCATTGAGAAACAGAAAACTGACACTCTATGGCTATTTAGAATGATTATTGATAAGGTACTTCTTTTAATGGGATTACAAGGAAATCTAATGAAAATTCACAAAATCCTTAAGGCACTTCTCTCAAAGCGACAAAAAATAGCATCCTTACCAAACCATTAGGTCTGTTAAAATAGGGGGCTTTTTTAGACTATTTTCTCATACAAAATCTAAATTCTAACTATCTAAGCCATTCATTACTTACCGAGGTGTCCGAGGGGCAAGTTTGGTTACTCTAGTGCTAATTAAAAATACTCTTTTCCATCAAAAACGAAGGGAACTAAAACCAGACAATTCATCAAAAAAAATGCCTCAAAAGCTTATCTATCCTGCTGAAAACAAGGAAAAAGGAGTATAATAAAGGTAGAAAGAGTTAAACTATTTAGAAACAAATAGAGGGGAAGGTGAGAAAGATGTCAGTACAACATACAAACTTCAACACAAGCCAAGATAAGGATAAGACTGGTCAAGAGTTCAATAATCAAGAGCTCATTAAGAATAATTCTCCAGACAACAGGCTTGCTTCTATTCTCCTTGCAGTCGCCTTTTTTTTAGCTATCGTTTATCTTGCCTTATTTTTGCTCTTAGGCCTGTCAAATCCTTGGGGAATGGTTATAATAATTTTCCTAGCACCTAGTTTGATTAGTTTTATCATTGCAACTATTTTTACAGGTATTGGGCGTAAAAAAGCTAATAAAAACTTCTTATACACAAGCATCGTTTTTTATATAGCTTCTATTGTTTTGGCCTATGACCCCGACTGGGGAGTTTTTCGAGTTATACCGATTCTGTTAACTATTCTAGTAACAGTGGGAACTGTGATGTATAAACAAGAGAATGAGCAAGACAACAAATAAGAGACCATGTTCAAGTGGTCTCTTATTTTTATGTAGTCATTAGTATTTCAAAAAGTCAGTTCCATTTTGAAACTTTCACAACATCTCCAAATCAAAAAAACACCTCCTAGCTAGAATGGTTAGCTAACATGAAGGTGTTTTTTATTTGTGCTTATCTGAGCATTGTAAAGACTCTTACAATTCAGAAATACGAATAATCTTCGTCCTATTCTTCATTTTTCTTACGTTTGGCAAGAAATCCAAGACCAGTTGCAGTTGCCAAAGCACCCAAGGCCATACCTAATGATGAGTTTTCCTCACCAGTCTTAGGAAGCGCTTGGCTACCACGTTTGTGCTTAGGATCTTTCACTTCAGAAACACTTGTTGATGCAGAGGTTGATAATGACTCAGATACACTTGTTGAAATACTTGTGCTTTCAGAGGCACTAGCTGATTCTGTCGAACTTACTGATTCTGAGGCAGACAATGATGCAGATGCACTTGCACTTTGCGATTCGCTCAACGATACAGACTCACTTGTAGAAATCGATGCACTTACTGAGAGTGACTCACTCAGTGATACTGAGTTTGAAACAGATTGTGATTCAGACACTGATGCGCTCGCTGAAACTGATTCTGAGTTCGATACTGATTGCAACTCTGAAATTGAGACATTTACTGAAGTCGATACTGAGGCAGAGACTGATGCGGATGCGCTCGCTGAAGCTGACTCTGAGGCACTTGTTGATTCTGACGCAGATGCTGAAGCGGATGTACTTGCTGAAGCTGACACAGACACACTTGCACTTTGTGATTCACTCAAGGATGCTGACTCTGATTCTGAAACGCTGGATGAAGCTGATTCTGATGCAGATGTACTTGCACTTTGCGATTCGCTCAACGATACAGACTCACTTGTTGAAATCGAAGCACTTACTGAAGTCGATACTGAAGCTGAGACTGATGCGGATGCGCTCGCTGAAGCTGACTCTGAGGCACTTGCTGAGGTACTCAATGACGTTGAAAAACTTGTTGAAGCACTTGTGCTTTCAGAGGCACTCAAGAATACTGATATAGATGCTGACTCGGATACTGGAACGCTTGATGAAGCGGATTCTGAGGCAGATGCACTTGCACTCTGCGATTCGCTCAACGATACAGACTCACTTGTTGAAATTGAAGAACTTTCTGAAAGTGACTCACTCAGTGATACTGAGGTTGAAACAGATTCTGATTCAGACACAGACGCACTCTCTGAAACGGACTCGGAGTTCGATACTGATTGTGACTCGGAAATTGAGGTACTTACTGAAGTTGACTCTGAGGCTAATGCTGAAGCGGACGCAGATAATGACTCAGACACACTTGTTGATGCTGAAAGACTTGCTGAGGTACTCAACAAAGTTGAAATACTTGTGCTTTCAGAGGCACTCAAGGTTGCTGATGTAGAAGCTGACTCGGATACTGAAACGCTTGATGAAGCAGTTTCTGAGGCAGATGCACTTGCTGAGGCTGACGCAGAGACTGAGTTTGATCCAGACTGTGATTCTGAGACTGAGGCACTTGATGATGCTGACTCGGAATTAGAGACTAATTGTGATTCACTGATTGAAGCACTTACTGATGCACTTTCAGAATTAGAAACTGATTGTGACACTGAAACTGAAGCGCTCAATGACACCGACTCTGATGCGCTGACTGATTCTGACACTGAGGCTGACGCAGAGACTGATGCGGATGTGCTTGCTGATTCCGACACAGATTCAGAAACTGATGTGCTAACGGATTCTGATACAGACGCACTTGTTGATGCAGACTCGGAATTAGAGACTGATTGTGATTCTGAGATTGAAGCACTTACTGACGCTTTCTCGGAGTTTGAGACAGACTGTGATTCAGACACCGATGCACTCTCTGAGGCTGACTCGGAATTAGACACTGATTGTGATTCTGAGATTGAAGCACTTACTGACGCTGACTCGGAGTTTGAGACAGACTGTGATTCAGACACCGATGCACTCTCCGAGGCTGACTCGGAATTAGAAACTGACTGTGATCCTGAAACAGATGTACTCAATGACACCGACTCACTCAATGATGCTGAGTTAGATGTCGAAAGCGACTCACTAGCTGAAATGAAGCTTGAAGCTGAGTTCGAAATAGATTCAACAGTTGAAATAATCGCAGAAATTGAAGCACTAAAGGCTTGAGACTGGCTTTCAAATGCAGAAGCACTCAATGAGCTTGACGTACTCAATGATTCTGACTCTGAAGTCGAGATTGAGGAACTTGTGCTCTGTGATTCACTCAATGATGCAGACTCACTAACTGAAATTGAAGCACTTACTGACGCTGATTCGGAGTTTGAAGCAGACTGTGATTCAGACACTGAGGCACTCTCTGATGCTGATTCTGAGTTTGAAACAGACTGTGATTCTGATACAGATGCACTCTCTGAAGCTGATTCGGAATTAGACACTGATTGTGATTCACTTACTGATGCACTCTCTGAGGCTGACTCGGAGTTTGATGCAGACTGTGATTCTGAAACTGAGGCACTAACTGACGCTGATTCGGAATTTGATACAGACTGTGATTCAGAGACTGATTCACTTACTGATGCTGACTCGGAGTTTGACACTGACTGTGAGTCAGAAACTGACGCACTCTCTGAGGCTGATTCGGAGTTTGAGACTGACTGTGAGTCAGAAACTAACGCACTCTCTGAGGCTGATTCGGAGTTTGACACTGACTGTGAGTCAGAAACTGACGCACTTGCTGACGCTGACTCGGAGTTTGACACTGATTGCGACTCAGACACTGATGCACTTTCTGAAGCGGATTCGGAATTTGAAACAGACTGTGATTCAGAGACTGATTCACTTACTGATGCTGACTCGGAGTTTGACACTGACTGTGACTCAGACACTGATGCACTTTCTGAAGCGGATTCGGAATTTGAAACAGACTGTGATTCAGAGACTGATTCACTTACTGATGCTGACTCGGAGTTTGAAGCAGACTGTGATTCTGAAACTGACGCACTCTCTGATGCTGATTCTGAGGTTGACACTGACTGCGACTCAGAAACTGATGCACTTTCTGAAGCGGATTCGGAATTTGATACAGACTGCGACTCAGAAACCGACGCACTCTCTGAGGCTGATTCAGAATCAGACACTGATTGTGATTCTGATACAGAAGCACTTACTGACGCTGAAACTGAGTTCGATTCAGACTGTGATTCTGAGACTGATTCCCTTACTGAGGCTGACTCTGAGTTTGACACTGATTGTGAATCAGACACTGATGTGCTCTCTGAGGCTGATTCGGAATTTGATACAGACTGTGATTCAGACACTGAAGCACTCTCTGAAGCTGATTCGGAATTAGACACTGATTGTGATTCGCTTACTGATGCACTCTCTGAAGCTGATTCTGATTTTGAAACAGACTGTGATTCTGAAACTGACGCACTTTCTGAAGCGGATTCTGAGTTTGAAACAGACTGTGATTCTGAAACTGACGCACTTTCTGACGCTGATTCTGAATTAGACACTGATTGTGATTCTGAAACTGATGCACTTTCTGAAGATGATTCTGAATTAGATACAGACTGTGATTCTGAGACTGACTCACTGACTGACGCTGACTCATAATTTGAGACTGACTGTGATTCAGAAACTGACTCACTTTCTGAAGCTGACTCTAAGTTTGATACAGACTGTGATTCAGAAACTGATGCACTCTCTGACGCTGATTCGGAGTTAGACACTGATTGTGATTCGCTTACTGATGCACTTTCTGAAGCGGATTCTGAGTTAGATACTGATTGTGATTCTGAAATGGATTCACTTACTGACGCTGACTCTGAAATAGACAATGACTGTGATTCTGAGACTGATGCACTTTCTGAGGCCGATTCTGAGTTTGATGCAGACTGTGATTCAGAAATTGACGCACTTTCTGAAGCGGATTCTGAGTTTGAGACAGACTGTGATTCAGAAACTGACGCACTTTCTGACGCTGATTCTGAGTTTGAAACAGACTGTGATTCTGAGATTGATTCACTTACTGACGCTGACTCGGAATTAGAAACCGATTGTGATTCGCTTACTGATCCACTTTCTGAGGCTGATTCGGAGTTTGAGACTGATTGCGATTCTGAGACAGACGCACTTGTTGATGCAGACTCTGAATTTGAAACGGATTGTGATTCAGACACTGACGCACTCTCTGAAGCTGACTCTGAGGTTGATTCAGACTGTGATGTCGACGTTGATTCACTCTCTGAGGCTGACTCGGAGTTTGAGACTGATTGTGATTCTGAAATTGATTCACTTACAGATGCTGAACCGGAGTTCGATTCAGACTGTGATGTCGACGTTGATTCACTCTCTGAGGCTGAAACTGAGTTTGAGACAGACTGTGATTCTGAAATTGATTCACTTACAGATGCTGAACCGGAGTTCGATTCAGACTGTGATGTCGACGTTGATTCACTCTCTGAAGCTGACTCTGAGGTTGAAACTGATTGCGACTCAGACACAGATGCACTTTCTGAAGCGGATTCTGAGTTTGAGACAGACTGTGATTCTGAGATTGAAGCACTTACTGAGGCACTTTCAGAGTTAGAAACGGATTGTGATACTGAAATTGACTCACTTACTGACGCTGACTCTGAGGTTGAAACAGACTGTGACTCAGACACTGACGTACTTTCTGAGGCTGATTCTGAATTTGATACAGACTGTGATTCTGATACTGATCCACTTACTGAGGCTGACTCAGAATTTGAGACTGATTGTGATTCTGACACAGACAACTTTGTTGAAACGGACTCACTTAATGAACTCGAAACACTCTCAGATTTCACGGTACTCAAAGATGCACTCGTTGAAGCGGATTCACTTTGTGATTGGCTTGTCTTCAAGGACTCACTCAAGGAACTTGAAACGCTCGCCGATTTCACGGTACTCAAAGACGCACTTGTTGATGCAGATTCACTTTGTGAAAGACTTGTCTTCAAGGAATCACTCAAGGAACTTGAGATACTCGCTGATTTCACAGTACTCAAAGACGCACTTGTTGAAGCGGATTCACTTTGTGATACGCTGGTCTTCAAGGACTCACTCAAGGAACTTGAGATACTCGCTGACTTCACAGTACTCAAAGACGCACTTGTTGATGCGGATTCACTTTGTGATACGCTGGTCTTCAAGGACTCACTTAATGAACTTGAAACGCTCGCCGATTTCTCAGCACTCAAAGATGCACTGGTTGATGCGGATTGACTTTGTGAGAGGCTTGTCTTCAAGGACTCACTCAAGGAACTTGAAACGCTCTCAGATTTCACGGTACTCAAAGACGCACTTGTTGATGCGGATTGACTTTGTGAGAGGCTTGTCTTCAAGGACTCACTCAAGGAACTTGAGACACTCGCTGATTTCACGGCACTCAAAGACACACTTGTTGAAACAGATTGACTTTGTGAGACGCTCGTCTTCAAAGACTCACTCAAGGAACTTGAAACACTCGCTGATTTCACGGTACTCAAAGACGCACTTGTTGAAGCAGACTGGCTTTGCGAAACGCTGGTTTTCAAGGACTCACTCAAGGAACTTGAAACGCTCGCTGACTTCACAGTACTCAAAGACGCACTCGTTGAGGCTGACTGACTTTGTGAAACGCTGGTCTTCAAGGATTCACTCAAGGAACTTGAGACACTCGTTGATTTCTCAGCACTCAAAGATGCACTCGTTGAAGCGGATTGACTTCGAGATTGGCTGGTCTTCAAAGATTCACTCAAAGAACTTGAGACACTTTTTGAGGCTACCGTACTCAATGAAAGGCTAGTCGATGCAGACTGCTTAGCAGACTCACTTCGACTTTGAGAAATCGATTCCTGCTTAGACTGACTGGCACTTTGCGACACTGACTGGCTGTAATCACTATCCGACAATTTCACCGTCACAACATTGGTCGTACTGTCTTTATAAGTAATCGTTACCGTACCATCACTATTAACCGTATAAGACTTAATACGGTTGGCGACCTCTGGATTCAAGGCAGACACGGCCGCAATAATCTTACTCTTATCTGCGTCTGTTAGGGCAGTCAGGCTGGTCACCTGAATAGTGCTTGTCGGCGCCACACCCGGTGTACGATCTGACAAGCGACCCTGAGTAATACGAATCTCACCCAAGCCATTTGGACGGTTCATATTTGATGCATTGTCAATAGCAGCAACATTACGTTGCCATGTGTTTCGGAAAGAATGATAAAGGTCATCCTTCAAATGAATGGTCGTTGTGATGGTTGCAGGATTATCAGTCGTAGCTGTGATATCTCCCGTAATCGGTGCAATATTACCAGTTCCGTACTGGCTACTACCAAAGAAATTGCCGTTCAAGGCATTGTCATTCAAATCGGCTCTTGCAACGACTTTCATTTCTTTAAGCTTGCCACTGTCATCTGTAGCTGTGAAAGTCAAAACAGCATCATCACCAGCATAGAGGGTATAGTTTTTCCCACCACCTTCGAGAGGCGTAGACTTAGGTTCCACACCATCCACAGTCAACTTGGCCGTCACTTCAGGACGCGTTCCGTCCGTTACAGCCACGGAATTACTGGCATCTGAATACACCGCATAATCACCATACTTGATGCGAGCTTTGGCTGTTACACCACCCGTTTGTAACTTAACAGTCGGCGTCACAATCGCTTGACCCGAAGCATCTGCCACTGCTGTTCCCACTTCGTCGTCATTATTGTATAGAACGACTGTGGAACCTGGCTCAGCTCCCGTCACCGTTACAGGCGTCTGTGTGTAAGCCTTGTCCAATAATCTCGTTTCAACAGTTGGTGCTGCAAGTCGCTTCACCGGAGCCGTCACATCATTTGTGGTGTTATCTTTATAAGTAATGGTCACCACACCAGATGATGAAACCGAATAAGATTTAAAGTCCTTTGAAGTGGCAATATTTGGGTTAGCAGTCTTAAATGCTTCCCAAACCTTATCTTTTTCAGCCTGAGCGAGACTACTTGTGTCATTAACAAAGGTACTCGTTGTCACCGCCGTAATCGGATTACGAATACCATCATTTTGTGGCAAAACCTGAATACGAAGCGTACGTGTCACTGACTGCTTAGCCGTATTAGTCACTACAAAAGAAACATTATAAATTTTCCCAGGCGTTACGACCTCTGTCTGCCCAACAGTCCCCACAATATTAAAGGCCACTGCACTATTTTTCAATGCAGAGGTCTGAGGCACGTTGATCCCATTCACACGATCACTACCAGAAGCGTAGCCAATGCTTTTAATACTATTTCGTGTAGGAATAGTTTCAACAACATTATAAGCCTGATTGATGTAGTCAGAGTTGTAAACAGAAATCAAGGCATTGTTAGCCGAACCTAAATTATACTGAGGTGCACGGAGGTTACTATTAGCATCAATTCGAGAACCATTACGAGGATCACGTTGACCAGATGTCGCACGAAGAACCGCATTGGCAAGACTATTTCTAGCCTGACGAGCCTGAGCAATCGTAGGTGCCACATCACTGTCACGATCAGCCAGGCTGACACGAATAGCATCCAAAGCTTTATCCCCCTTGAGAATAGCAGCATCCGTATTTGGCAAATCGACAGCTTGAGCTTTATAGGTATAGATGTCTAAGGCTAAATCTTTGAGTCGCTTTTCTTGCTCTAAACGCTCAGCATCAGCCACAACTGACGCAGCTAGCAGACCAGTCGCCGTATCTGACAATTGGCGATTCGTTTGAACTTCGGATGTCAAGGAAGCCTTTAATAAGGTTGACTCCGAGCTGACAAGAGGCATCCCCACTTTAGAGTCACTACTACTATCACTCTTGCTAACTGACTGAACAGAGGCACTTGCGCTATGCTCTGAAGTTTTTCCAAGCGCACTCTCAGACTGACTGTGAGCAGAAGAATCCGTCTGACTTACTGATTCCGACTTAGAAGCTAATGAAGCTGAAAGTGAGGCACTCAATGACAAGGATGTCGATTTAGAAGCTAATTCAGATGCAGACACCGATTGGCTGCGTGATAAGGACTCACTCAAAGAAGCCTCCGAAGTCTGACTTGATACAGTTTCAGATGACTCTTGACTATTTACTTGGCTATCTTGAACACTGGACACAGACTCCATATTTCCAAGAACAACAGAATCAGATGCAGCTAAGAGATCAGTCTTAGCTCCTGCTTCACTTTCTAAAATCGGCTGATCAGTCATTTCATCCGCATGTGCCACGTGAGTCGCAACTGAACCACCAAGCAAGGCCCCAGTTGCAAGCACTCCTTTGAGCACTGTCTGACCTGAAAAGGTAGGTGCCTCCACCTCTACCTGCTGGGCAGCAACAGACGGTGTATCTACACCCCCTCTAAGCACCTTGAAAAGACCAAAATTCGACGTCGCCGCGCGAAGCCAGTGCTTCCCTGACTTAACCAATTTAAACCGTGTCACACGATCGGTTTCACGATATTGACCTTCATTCCTTCTAAAAAACATATATACTCCATTTATTTTTGATTAAAACACTCCTTTCAATTTTATCATAAAATTAAGCAAAAAATCTCATTTCAAGATTGCTTTCTAGCGATTAATCCTTTCT
>OAXA01000109.1_pt1 | contig 14300 bp, 12 predicted proteins | sample 1501441 | NCBI WGS metagenome assembly OAXA01 (sample SAMEA2580299, study PRJEB22360) | human gut metagenome | biome: human gut; feature: human-associated habitat; material: faeces | place: Denmark | collected 2008/2010
TCCGCGGCTCCGCCCTCGGCTTCCGCAACCTCACCCACTACATCGCTCGGTCGCTGCTCGAAGCCGGAGGGTTTAGACCCGCGCTACACCCTCGTTCGTGAAGAGCCCCTTAATCTCAGGGTCTGCTTGTTTCTTGCGTCGCCTGAGGTCTTTCCTCTTGAGTCGTTCCACAACGAGAGCCCGAACAAAGTCATCGATAGCACTTCGGGTTCTGTTGAGATGCCCAGCCTTGCACGAGTAGTAACGAGCCCGAGTCCGCACCGGTTCCCCACACACTTCACACCGATAGAGCCCTGCTCCGAGGTGTTTCCTGACGGTCGAGCCGCTCCGGTTCGTCACGCGGGCGGGGTCGTCGAGGAAGTTCTGAACCGTCCACCACTGGTCTGTTTCGACAATCGCCTCCCACTGCCCGAGGACGAGCTCGCCGTTCTCATCTTTGACGAGGTTGTCACGCAGGGCTTTACGCCGAGACTCCCCAGTCTCCTGCCGACGAACGTCTTTTGAGGTGTAGACCGAGTACCCGGCATAGCGTGGGTTTCTCAGAATGCCGAGCACCGTTGACGCACTCCACGGGCGATCCTCAGGCACAGGGCGCGGTACCTTGCCCTCGACCTCGCGCCGTGCGTTGCGCTCGAGGACGACTGTCCGGCTGTGAAGTGGCAGGTGTGGCACTCCCAGACCCTCACCGTCCATCTGCGTGCCACTCAGAGCGCGTGCGATGCCTTGGAGCGAGTCTCCGCGCAGGAACGCGGCGTATATGGCTCTGACTCCCTCGGCCTCGTGAGGGATGATCTGACCAGAGGTGGAGTATCCCAGGGGTCTGACACCCTTGGGAGGTCTACCTTGCCGGGCTCGCTGGACGTGGGCACGGGACTGCCGAGCACCCTTGCGCTCCACCTCAGCACGAGCCACAGCGGCCTTGATACGGGCATACATGCGCCCGCCGTCTGTGCTGAGGTCCGCGTCTCCGTTCGCGGTTACGAGGAGTAGTCCTCGCGACTCCGCTCTGTCGATCCAGTCCTCCAGCTCCCGAGGTTGGCGGGTGAGCCGGTCGAGGTCATAGCAGACGATAGCGTCCAGGAGACCGGCCTCGTAGTCGGCAACCATCTGTAGGTAGGCAGGACGTTTCTTCGTCTTGTCTGAAGCCGAGATCGACTGATCAACATAGGTCTCCACGACCTCCCAGTGGCGAAACCGTGCGAGGTTCTCGCAGTCTTCACGCTGGCGCTCGATAGCGAGCCCGTCCATCTCTCTGTCGAGTGAGATACGGAGATAGATGGCTGCGCGGACTGGCTGAGAGGAGGTCTAGTTCATACCTCCAGTTTACTTCTTAGACGTAAGCCCTGTGCGGAATTCGACCACGTCCCCGTCCTGCATGACGTAGTCCTTGCCCTCCATGCGCATCTTGCCGTGGGCACGAGCTTCCGCGATCGACCCCAGCTCCATGAGCTCGTCGAAGGAGATGATCTCGGCCTTGATGAAGCCCCGCTCGAAGTCGGTGTGGATGACACCAGCCGCTTGAGGAGCCGTCCACCCCTTGTGGATCGTCCAGGCCCGCGACTCCTTCTCGCCGGCGGTCAGGTAGGTCTGCAGCCCCAGCGTGTCGAAGCCGACGCGCGCCAGCTTGTCCAGACCGGACTCCTCCTGGCCGTTGTCGTGCAGCATCTCCGCGGCCTCGTCGGGCTCAAGCTCCACGAGTTCGGCCTCAAACTGGGCGTCAAGGAAGATGGCCTCGGCCGGAGCCACCAGCTCGCGCAGCTGGGCCTGCTTGGCCTCGTCGTGCATGCCCTCGTCATCCATGTTGAACACGTAGATGAAGGGCTTGGTGGTCATGAGCTGGAAGGAGCGCAGCGCCTCGGCGTCCAGCCCCGCCTTCTCAGCCGCGGCGGACAGCAGCGTGCCCTCCTCCAGGATCTTCAACGCCGCCTGGGCGGTGTCCAGCACGGAAGCATCGGTCTTCTTCCCGCGCACTTCCTTCTCCAGGCGCGGGATCGCCTTCTCCAGGGTCTGGATGTCGGCCAGCACCAGCTCAGTGGCGATGGTCTCGATGTCGCTGGCCGGCTCCACCTTGCCGTCCACGTGGACCACGTCCGGATCGTCAAAGGCACGGGTGACCATGCAGATGGCGTCAGCCTCGCGGATGTTGGCCAGGAACTGGTTTCCTAGCCCCTCGCCCTCGCTCGCACCGCGCACGATGCCGGCGATGTCCACAAAGGACACCGTCGCCGGCACGGTCTTGACCGAGTGGAACATCTCAGCCAGGCGGTCCAGGCGCTCGTCCGGCAGCGGGACGATGCCCACGTTCGGCTCGATCGTGGCGAAGGGGTAGTTCGCCGCGAGGACGGTCGCCCGCGTCAGGGCGTTGAACAGGGTGGACTTGCCGACGTTGGGCAGCCCGACGATTCCGATGGTAAGAGCCACGGGGCAGAGTCTAGGTCAGGCTCGGGCCTGACCGCCCCATGACGACGACGGCCCACAGCTGGCACCGTCTGTCATCTCCACCGGGCGGCCGGGCCGTCCGCCTCAGCCGGACCGTCCGCCTCAGCTGAACAGCCCACCGCCGCTCAGCAGCCTGGCCAGCACCCGTCCCAGCCCCAGCGCGTGGCTCATGTCCGCCGTCGCGTCCCCCCAGGTGGAGTAGAACTCCCCCACGTGGTTGGCCAGCAGACCGACCGCGACGGTCGTGAGCACACAGGCCAGGCCCACCAGCGCCGTCCGTACCACCGTGCTCGCCAGGAACCGCACGGCACCCCGGATCGGCCCGGCCCCGCTGCTCTGCCCGCGCTGCGCCGTCGGCCTGTCCTGACCTCCCCGTGACAGGCGGCCAGGTGCGGACCACCGGCTCGCACGACGGCGGCACACGGCAAGCACTGAGACCGCCAGTGCCGCCACCCATGCCAGGGCGATCGTCCACACCGCGTCCACTGGCAGGACGGTGTCCGCGAGGCGCGCCAGCCCTCCACGGCCCGTATCCGGGGTAACCGAGTCGGCCGGTCCCGCTGCGGAGGAGGCCGACGCCACCCCCATCTTCTGCCCCCACCAGGTCAGTGCCTGCGGGAGGTGGGAGGACCACAGGGTCCACGAGTGCCCGCCGCTGGAGGGCGTGGTGATCTCAACCGAGTCGCTCGACGGCGCCGTCTCACGCAGGTTGCGCGCGACCTCCGCCGAGTCGTGGTCATCCTGCGCGCCCAGGACCCACAGGTCCAGGGGCTGGTGGGCGTGATGAGTGATGAGCGTGGACAGCGTGTTCTCACGGCGCAGCTCGGCCGAGGTGCTCATTCCTCCGAGCACCGGCACGTCATAGCCGCTCATCATGATCGCCGAGCTGTAGACGTCCGAGCGCATGATCGCCGTCCACCCTGCGCAGTACCCGCCTGAGGACAGCCCCGCCAGCGCCCACTGGTGACGGTCCTTGCTCACGTTCGGGAAGCTGGCACGCACCACCGCAGGAACGTCGTCCTGGATCCAGGTGCCGATCTTGGCGTGACCAACGATGTCGGCGCAGTCAGGACTGGACTTCTGCTGCTCATCGGCGTTGAGGTCAGGGATGACGAAGATGGCCGGGGGCAGCGCGCCTGAGTCGATCGCGGCCTGCATGGCCTGACTGGCCTTGAGGGTATCGACCGTCCCCGAGGCGCTTCCCGGGTCGCCGTAGAGGAAGACGATGACCGGGTAGGAGCGCTGGTCCGTGGTCGAGTACCCCTGCGGCGTCCAGACCCAGACCTCCTGGGTGACGCCGCTGCGCGCCCCGGTGACGCTCGCCTTGACGAATCCGTCCTGCGCCGGGGTGAACTCTGCCGGGGGCTGGGTGGGGCCGTCTTGCGCGCTCGCAGCACCGACGGGCGCCAGCTGCGCCTCGGTCTGGGAGTCCCGGGACGAGGCGACTGCGGCCAGGTCTCCTACGGTCTGGACGAATCCCAGGGAGGCGTTGACCCTCAGGCCCACGGCCGCCAGCACCAGGACCTGGCTGAGCACGAGCGCGGCCACGGTGGAGACCAACAGCGCACGCGGGGCACGCCGCTGCCCCGGCCGCACCCGCACAGCCACCAGGACACCCGTCAGGACCACGGCCACCACGGCCGCCAGGAACACCGTGTGGACCAGGGACGTGGAGACCAAGGAGACGTGCGTGAGCGCCTGAGGCGCCAGGGCACGGGGTTCTCCGGCCAGCGTCGTGATCAGTGTCTCTCGCATACCCTGGACTGTAGACAGTGGCGCCATACCCTGCCTACCCCTGGGCGGAGGACGTTGCAGGGTGCGAGGTCGTCCTGGCGAAGGAGAGCGCAGGAGTTTGTGTCGGTGGCCGATGGCACGGTAGGGCCATGAGCACGTCCATCTCCACCGTCCTGCTGTTGGTCGTTAGTCTCCTGGCTGGCACCGTCCTCGGATACGCCGTGGCCGTGGCCCGCTACGCCTCAGCCCGGGCCTCCGGTCGTGACGGTGCCGCGCGGGCACAGACCGAGGCCGCGCAGTGGCGGGCTCGCGCCGAGGAGCTGTCCGCGCGAGCCCAGCTGGCGGAGGAGCGGGCGGACCGGGACGGATCAGTCCTGCGGGCCCTGGCACCGGTGCGCAGCCAGCTGGAGCAGGTCGGGGCACGGGTCGAGCAGATGGAGCGCCAGCGTGCCGGGCAGCACGCCTCGCTGGCTGAGCAGCTGCGCGCCCGTGCCCAGGCCGAGCGCGAGCTCCTCGTGACGACGTCGTCCCTGGCCTCAGCCCTGCGCTCGCGCTCCAGCCGTGGGCTGTGGGGTGAGGTGGAGCTGGCCCGTGTGCTGGAGATCAGTGGAATGATGCCGCATGTCGACTTCAGCGAGCAGCGCTCGGTCGGCTCCGTGCTTGCCTCACGCTCCAGTGCCACGGCCTCCTCTGGGACGACGGCGTCGCGGCCTGACGTCGTCATCCACCTGCCTGGTGGTGGCTACCTGGCGCTGGACTCTAAGGCTCCGATGGATGCTTACCTACGAGCCTGCGGCGTGGAGGGCGAGCCGGCCAGCGCGGACACCGAGCGCCGCACGCTCATGAAGGAGCATGCCAAGGCACTGCGCTCCCACGTGGACCAGCTCGCAGCGCGCCGGTACGACCGCGCCCTGGGGTCCTCCCCCGAGCTCGTGGTCCTCTTTGTCCCTGCCGAGCCTGTGCTGGCAGCCGCTCTGGATGCCGACCCCACGCTCATGGACCATGCCCTGGAGCAGGGGGTAGCGCTGACCTCACCGGCCTCCTTGCTCTCTCTGCTGCGCGTGTGCGCCACGGCCTGGGCGAGGACGGCTGTCAATGAGGACGCCCGCGAGCTCCTAGAGCTCGGACGCACCTTGTACGAACGCCTGGGGACGGTGGCTGGCCACCTCGATGCCCTGGGTGGTGCCCTGACCCGCAGCGTCTCGGCCTACAACCGCACGGTGGCCTCGATGGAGTCGCGCCTGCTGGTCACGGCCCGGTCCTTCGAGACCCTGGCTTCGTCAGTACCGTCACCGCGGAGCATCTGCCCTGACGACGCCCAGGTGCGCTCCTTCGCTACCCCGGAGCTCACCGTGGAGTCAGGGACCCACGGCCGGGGTGAGAGCGATGACTAACGGTCCTGGCCACCGCCATCGCTCTCACGCTGGCCCTGGCGCCGCCAGGGTGGTCAGCGCAGCAGATGACGGCGTCAGCAGGTGTGGTCTGCTGCGGGCTCACGGCGCCCGTGCCGCTCGGGCGCCTGCCCGGCCGCCGCCTTCAGGTCCGCGCGCAGGTTCTTGGGCAGAGAGAAGGCGATCTTCTCCGTCGCCGTACGCACCTGCTCAACGTCGTCAAACCCGAGCTCACCCAGGCGTGAGACCACGTCACGCACCAGGATCTCCGGCACGCTCGCCCCGCTGGTCAGGCCCACGGTCTGTGCACCCTCCAGCCAGACCGGGTCGATCTCGCTGGCGTAGTCCACCCGGTAGGCAGCCGGGGCACCCGCTTCCAGGGCCACTTCCTTCAGCCGCACCGAGTTCGAGGAGTTGCCGGAGCCCACCACGATCATGACGTCAACCTGCGGCGCGATCGTCTTGACCGCCACCTGACGGTTCTGAGTGGCGTAGCAGATGTCGTCGCTCGGGGGATCGATCATCTGCGGGAAGCGCTCACGCAGAAGACGGACAGTCTCCATCGTCTCGTCCACGCTGAGCGTGGTCTGGCTGATCCACACCACCTTCTGCGGATCACGGACCTGCACCTGGTCCACCTCGTGGGGGCCGTTGACCACCTGGATGTGCTCAGGAGCCTCTCCCTGGGTGCCCTCGACCTCCTCGTGGCCGGTGTGCCCGACGAGGATGATGTCGTAGTCGTCATGGGCGAAGCGCACCGCCTGCTTGTGCACCTTGGTCACCAGCGGGCAGGTGGCGTCAATGGTCTGCAGGTGACGAGCCTCGGCCTGGACATGGACCGCCGGGGAGACCCCGTGAGCCGAGAAGACCACGCGCGCACCCTCGGGAACCTCGTCCGTCTCGGAAACGAAGACCGCACCTCTCTGGGACAGCGCCTCGACCACGTACTTGTTGTGCACGATCTCCTTGCGCACGTAGATCGGCGTGCCGTAGTGCGCCAGCGCCTGCTCGACGGCGTCCACGGCCCGGTCCACGCCTGCGCAGTACCCGCGCGGGGCCGCCAACAGGATGCGCTTGCCCTCGCCGTGGGCCTGTGCCGGCTCAGCGACGTCCTGGACCGGCTCAGTCATGGTCTGCGTTGGTGTCGTCACGTCCCCCACTGTGCCACAGCGGAGTCTTGGCTCCCAGAGATCACGTGGCACAGTGGTACACGTGACAGACCAGCCCTCCCCTCTCCAGCAGGCTCGGGCAGACGCCCAACGAGCCAACCCGGCCACGGCACGCGTGCCCGCCCGGCTCGCACGCGAGACCACGGCTGACAACCCATGGCCCCTGGCGCTGCTGTCCACCAAGATTGACCAGTACGTCGCCAAGATGACACCGGTGTGGGTGGAGGCACAGGTCGTTCAGCTCAACCGACGTGCCGGCATGTCCTTCCTGACGCTGCGGGACCTGTCCGCAGAGATCTCACTGCGCGCCTCGATGTACCGCCGCGACCTCGTGGCCAGCGAGCAGGCCATGGGCACCGAGCTCAGCGACGGCATGCGGGTGGTCGTCCACGGCCGCCCGACCTTCTGGACCCGCTCCGGCTCCTTCCAGCTCCAGGTTGACCAGATCCGCCTCGTCGGCACCGGCGACCTGCTGGCGCGCATCGAGCAGCTGCGACGCGTGCTGGCCGCTGAAGGACTCTTTGCCCCCGAGCGCAAGCGTCCTCTTCCCTTCCTGCCCCGCGTGGTCGGGCTGGTGTGCGGACGGGACGCCAAGGCGCGTGACGACGTCATCACCAACGCGCGCCTGCGTTGGCCGGGTCTGCCTTTCGAGGTGCGTGAGGTTGCCGTCCAGGGCGTCCATGCCGTCAGCCAGGTGGGCGCGGCGATCGCGGAGCTGGACGCCCGCCCGGAGGTCGACGTCATCGTGGTCGCCCGCGGCGGCGGGAGCGTGGAGGACCTTCTCTCCTTCAGCGATGAGGGTCTTGTCCGTGCCGCCGCCATGTGCCGCACTCCCCTGGTCTCCGCGATCGGCCACGAGACCGATCGCCCCTTGCTCGACGACGTCGCCGACTACCGCGCCTCGACCCCCACCGACGCCGCACGCCGCATCGTGCCAGATCTGGCGGAGGAGACCGTTGGCCTGGACCAGGCCCGTTCTCGTATCCGCACCGCGCTGGCTCGCAGAGTCACCGAGGAGCAGACGCGCCTGGATCGTGTGCGCGAGCGCCCGGTCATGACCGATCCCACCGTCATCGTCCGGGACAAGGAGGCAGACCTGTCCCAGGGCCGTGAGCGTCTGCGCCGAGCGCTCCTGACCACCCTGGACCTGGCCGGTGCCGATCTGCGCGCCGAGACCGCCCGGCTGACTGCTCTGTCCCCCCAGGGGGTGCTCGACCGGGGCTACGCGATCCTGCGCAAGCCAGGCGTCGGCGTCGTTACCTCCAGCGAGGAGCTGAAGAAGGGCGATCTCATTGAGGGCGTCCTGGCCCACGGACGCATGGTGGCCCAGGTCGTCGGAGCCACCAAGCCCAGCCCGACGCCGTCTACAGCGCCGGCGGAGCGCTAACGGACTCACCCTCCACAACGCGCCCCACGATCCGCTCGCCTCGAGATGGCAGTGTCCCGGCCGCACCGCCACGAGCCTCAAGCTGCTCGTAGAGCCGCTCCACGGCCCAGGCCGCCATCTCCGCGTGCGGCAGCGCCACCGAGGTCAGATGGGGGAACAAGGAGGTGTCGATCAGGCGCATCGCGTCGAAGCCGACCACCGACACGTCCTGAGGGATGCGCAGCCCGAGACCTGCCGCAGCGAAGTAGAAGCCGATCGCCATGGCGTCCGAGAAGCAGAAGACGCCGGTGGGCCGGTCCGGTCCGGCCAGCAGCTCAGTCGACAAGGCCTGCGTAGCCTCCGCGTGAGGCGAGGTCGCCACGTAACGGGGCTCGATCCCAGACTGCCGGCAGCGTGCGAGAAAGCCCTCGCGGCGTCCGTGGGTCGCCGGGATGTCGTCAACGTTCCCGATCATCGCGACCTGACGGTGGCCGGCAGCCAGCAGGACCTCCGCCGCCGCTCGTCCCCCCGCCACCTCATCCGGAGTCACCCAGGAGTACCCCTCCTGACGGGTGAAGGCATTGACCAGCACCGTCGGAGTCCCCAGCAGCGAGACCGGCACACTCAGCTCCTGGTGGTAGAAGGCACCGAGGATGATGCCGTCAACCTGACGGTCGCGCAGGGTCTGGACCACGCCGTCGATGTCGTCAGCCGTGTCCGCCACGATCAGCAGTCCATCGTGGTGACGGACCTCTTGCTGCGCGCCGCCGATCAGTCCGCCGAGGAACTCGGTGGTCGCCAGATGCTGACCGATGAGGGCGATTGTGTCCGTGCGCCGAGTACGCAGGGCCCGCGCCGACGGGTTAGCGCGGTAGCCCAATGAGTCGGCCACCTTGCGCACCGCGTCACGAGTCTGTGCCGCTACACGTGAGCCCTCAGGGTTGTTCAGGGCCTGAGAGACGGTGGTGACCGAGACCCCCGCCTGGCGCGCGACGTCCTTGATCGTCACGCGCGTCATCTCAGGCCTCCAGGCGCCCGCTGGTGTAGGCCTCGCTCATCTGCCATGCCCTGAGTGTGGCATGTTCCAGCCCCGCGGCTCGCACGCGCACCTGGTCATGGCTTGGGTCGGCACCAACCCGGACTGACAGCGGCTGCCCGTCCACGAAGACCTCCAGGCTGGAGCGGTCCAGCAGCACACGCATCTCCACCACGCCGTCGCTTCCGAGGGGGACAGGCCCCTGGAGCAGGCGGGTGTCCTCCCCACGCCACGGGCTGTCTGCGTCAGCCGCGGACGAGCGATCCACGCTGAGCCACCCAGTCCAGGCCTCCTGGCCGCTCATCCCTTTCGCCTGGCGACGAGACAGCGTGATCCGTGTGGCGCAGCTGCCGTCCTGAGAGGCCAGCAGGTCAAGCTCGATGGGAGCCTCACCCAGGACCCCGGCGATCCGCAGGTCAAGGCTGCGGCCGGACAGCTGCGCGCCGTCGACCTCCTCGCCCTCCAGGCGCACCGGCTCACCCAGGTGCAAGGAGTCGATCTCCCTGATCGGGAAGAAACGCACCGTGCCGTCCTGTGCCAGAACAACCTCACGCGGGATGTTCATCGACCCGGCCCAGCCGGCGGCTACCCGCTGTTCCTGCGTGCCATTGGGCTGCATCCAGCCGATCACGACCCGCCGCCCGTCAGGAAGCCGGAGGGACTGCGGGGCGTAGAAGTAGTTCTCCCCCAGGTCCATGCGTCCCGTGCGCTCAATCGTCATCCGGGTGCCCTCACGCTGACCCACCATCCACATCGAGCGCATCGTGTCGCCCTGGTGCCAGGCGGCCACAGTCAGCACGTCCACCTCACCGTCCGGGCCCTCCAGGCGCATGAGGTCGGGGCACTCCCAGATAGTTCCGGTAGCACTGACGTCACCGTCGCCGACTGCGAGCGGCCCCTCATAGGTCCACTCGCGCAGGTCCGGGCTGGAGAAGCACAGCGCAGCGCCACCCTGCGCTCCGTCCTTGCCCTGGCCGGGCAGGCCCGAGCCCATGACCTGGTACCACCGGCCTGCTTCACGCCACACGGTGTGGTCACGCATCTCCGGCAGGTCCGCTCCCACCGACTGCGGCGCGGACTCGATGACTGGGTTCGCTAGGTCCTTGTCCCAGCTGCGCAGCAGTGGATCGCCCTCGCGGGCTACCGCCACGCAGCAGTTCTGGGTCGGGCCGCCGTCGTGCCCGGAGTAGACCATGGTGGGCACGCGCCGGCCATCGGAGCGCTCATCCTCAACGATGACGCCGGACCAGCAGCCCAGTGCGTCGGCTCCAGCAGGTCCGGGCGTGAGGACGACGGGCAGGTCGTGCCAGTGGACGAGGTCGTCGCTCCACTGGTGACCCCACTCGATGAGCTCATGGACCGGTGCGTGAGAGTTGTGCTGGTAGAAGACGTGCAGGATGTCCTGGCCATCAGGCCCAGGATAGACGAGCAAGCCGTTGGGATCGTTGAGCCAGCCCCAGGGAGGAGTGATGTGCCACAGCGGTCGCAGCGGATCCGTCAGCGAGCGCTCACGCATCTGTGCGCGGTCGATCTCTAGGCTGTGGCGCGGGGTGATGGCCGGGTGCTTCATGGTGGTGTCCTTCGGTTCTCAGGGGCGTGGCGTGCCGGGTGGTCGTGTCACGAGCGAGCGTCAAGCTGCTCGTAGTAGCGATCGAGGGCGGCCTGGTAGATCTCCATCAGCCGTTCCAGCCCGCTGGAACGCAGATCCTCAAGATAGTCCTCCCATTCCTTGTCGATGCCGCCGTCCACGACCCACCGAGCAAAGCGCTGTTTGACCAGGCTGGTGACATCGGCCTCGATGAGGGACAGGTCGTCCAGCTCGGCGTTGGTGAAGACCACTGGTGGGAAAGCGTCATTGGCCGCGTGGCCGCGGTAGCCCTCGGTGACCTGTTGCTGACGCAGTGCCGCACGGGGCTCAGGAAGCACGACGGTCCGGAAGTCCTCCTCAGTGATGGCCTTGGGACCGCCAGGAGCGACCTTCTGACGTCGCTCTCCAGCCGACTCCCCCTCGGCTGCGGGAATCTGGTCCAGCAAGCCGTCGGAGTTGTACTCCAAGGTGACCCCAATGGGGCCCCAGTTGTTCTGGGCGGACATCACCGGGTCATACATCCGGTCCACCCAGCGCATCACTGCCGTCTGGTAACGGCAGGTCCGCGTCATGGCGAAGGCGCCGCGAGAGATCTCCTGGTTGTTGGACACGCTCGCACGGGCCTGGCCGTCCACACCCTTGAGCACAGGGCACAGGGCGTAGTGCCCCTCACGGTCAGCACCGACGAACTCGGTCGCCTCCCACCAGTAGAAGGCGCCCAGCGACTCGGTGTCCGCCTTGCCCTTGGCCAGGTAGGCAGTGTCGTCCTGGGAGAAGGAATCTGAGTCGATCAGCCCCTCCTGGTACCACGCCGCCAGCTGACGCACGCCTTCCTTCCATGCCTCGCTGGCCGCGGTGAACACGGCCTTGCGATCGATGACGATGCGATGGTCGTTGTTGTCAGCCTGCCCGCCGTAGGCCGCGACGAGGTCCCAGGGGTTGGCGCAGAAGGAGCCTGGCACGAAGGACAGGGGGATCGGTCTGCCGCTGCCAGAAGGGTCTTCCTTCTTGAAGGCCAGCAGGACCTCGTGGAGCTCCTCGATGGTCGTCGGCATCTGACGATCGACCTTCGCAAGCCAGTCGGTGTTGATGTAGAGGAAGTTCGGGAACTGGACCAGGCCCAGCTCCTCGACACTGGGCAGGGTGTAGATGTGGCCGTCATCGCTGGTCACCGCCGAGCAGATATCAGGACGGGCCTCAAACAGGGCGAGGATGTTGGGGCAGTTGCCCTCCATCAGCTCGTCGAGCGGCACGAGGGTGTGGTTGGAGGAGTAGGTCGCGACCTCGGCGTCGCTGAGCCCGGTGTTCCACAGGATGTCCGGCAGGTCCCCGGAGGCGAGCAGAAGGTTCTTCTTCTCGGCGTAGACGTCCTCGGTCAGCATCGACCGGCTCACCTCGATCCCTGTGTCCGCGGCCCACTGCTGGGGCAGCTTCATCTGGTCGTAGGGCATCGAGAGCGCGCCACGTGAGCCCGTGGCGGTGACCGTGACAGGCGAGGTGACGATCGGTAGCGTCCCAGGATCATTCAGCCCAGCCGAGGCCGAGATCTCCTCGACCCTGTAGTCGGCGTCCGTCTTCTTCCCGGAGCAGGCCGCCAGGGTCAGGGCCAAGGCTGTCAGTGCGCCGCCACGAAGGACGGTACGACGACTCAACCTCGAGGCTGAGGCGCCTGGACGCAGCGAGGGTAGGAAGGACATCTGTCTTGCCTCTCAGCTCTTGACGGCGCCGATCATGGCGCCCTGGGCGAAGTACTTGTGAGCGAAGGGAAGCGCGGCGAGCAGCGGGAAGGTCGATACCACGATCATCCCGTACTTCATGAGCTCAGCAATGCGCTGGGACTCGGCCTAGGAGTCCATGCCCGTGGCCGACAATCCGGATCCGGAGGCGTCGGACTGGATGAGGATGGTGCGCAGGACGAGCTGAAGGGGGTACTTCGTCTCGTCATTGAGGTAGATCATCGCGTCAAAAAACTGGTTCCAGTACGCCACCGCGTGAGTAACAACCAGAAGCATGATGAGTGCCTTGGACAGCGGCAGGACGATCTGGAAGAAGTAGCGCAGTTCGCTGGAACCATCGAGCTCAGCCGCCTCGTGGAGCTCTTCGGGGATCGTGGTGGAGAAGAAGGTGCGAGCGATGACGAGGTTCGTCACCCCGATCGCGCCGGGCAGCACGACCGCCCACATCGTGTTGAGCATGCCCAGCTCCCTGACGACGAGGTACCGGGCGATCATGCCGCCGTCGAAGAACATCGTGACGATGAAGGCAGCCATGATCGTGCGCCGGAAGGGCAGCGTCCTGCGGGACAGGGCGTATCCGGCTCCGAGGATCGAGCACACCAAGATCGTGGCGCCCACGACCGTGTAGAGCAGGGAGTTCGCAAAGCCTCGGATGACGGTGGAGGTGGAGAACATACGTGCGTACCCCTCAAAGGTGATGCCCTTGGGCCACAGCCACACATTGCCCTCGTAGATCTGGTTGGGGTCCGAGATCGAGGCGATGACGACGAAGTAGAGCGGGTAGATGATCGCGATGACCGCGGTTCCCAGCAGGATGACGACGAAGGCGGCGTACAGAGGATCGGCGACGCGTTCCCAGAAGCGTCCAGCAGGATGGTTGCGACGCGCGGGACTGGTGGAGGTGAGCAGGCCCGTCGCGGAAGCAGTAGCGGAACTCATGTGGACCTCGACTCTCAGAACAGGCTGGTCTGACCCGCGCGCTTGGCACCCTGGTTGAACACCAGGAGCAGGATCATGTTGAGGACGTAGTTGAACAGCGAGATCGCCGCAGAATTAGGAGAACTGGGCGCTCTTGAGACCGACGTCGTAGACATAGGTCTGGATGATCTGCGAGGTGCCGAGGTTGAGGTCGGTCTGCATCAGCAGCGCCTTCTCGAAGCCGATGTTGAGCAGGTTCCCGACTGCCAGGATGAGCATGATCGAGATCACCGGCCGGATCCCGGGCAGGTCAATGTGCCACAGCCGCTGCCAGCGGTTGGCGCCGTCCACGCGCGCGGCCTCGTGGAGACTGGGATCAATCCCGGCCAAGGCCGCAAGGTAGATGATCATCGAGAATCCCGCGTTCTGCCAGATATCGCTCAGGACGTAGATCGGTCTGAACCAGCCCTCCTCATTCATGAAGCTGACCGGGGTACCACCTGCCAGTGAGATGACGTTGTTGACCAGGCCTGAGCGAGGCGACAGCAGCACAAAGAGCATGCCGACCACGACCACCGTGGAGATGAAGGCCGGCGAGAACAGCACCGTCTGGATGAAGGACTTCAGCCTGCGCGATCCGAGCTGGTTGATCAGGAGCGCCAGAACAATGGGCACCGGGAAGCCGAAGACCAGACCCAGGACGTTGATGGCGATCGTGTTGACAAAGACCCGGGAGAACTGGAATGAGTGCAGAAAACGGGAGATGTGCTCCAGCCCCACCCACTCGCTCCCCATGAAGCCGTCAATCGGGTTGTAGTTGCGGAAGGCGATCTGGACGCCGTACATCGGCCAGTACTTGAAGACGATGAGGTAGATGACGGCGGGGGGCAGGCGGAGGGAGAGGTGGCCGGAGAGGCTCATGG
>OAXA01000110.1_pt1 | contig 14268 bp, 10 predicted proteins | sample 1501441 | NCBI WGS metagenome assembly OAXA01 (sample SAMEA2580299, study PRJEB22360) | human gut metagenome | biome: human gut; feature: human-associated habitat; material: faeces | place: Denmark | collected 2008/2010
GAATCTATTATAAATTATTTGAAGGAGCATGGGAAATCCAGTGTAAACGACATTGCCCAGGCTCTTAATCATGCTGGGGGAGAAAAGTTCCCTCAGCTCATCAAGGCCATGTCAGCCATGGAAAGTAAGGGACAGTTGCGTTTTAACCGAGATGGCTCTGTATCCTTGCGTCCTAAGAAAGAAAATCCTAATCAGGTGACTGTTGAAGGTATCTTCCGTGCCAATAAGAACGGTTTTGGTTTCTTGCATGTTGATGACAGTGAAGATGACATGTTCATCGGTCGTAATGATGTTGGCCATGCCATTGACGGTGATACTGTTGCCGTTGTTATCAAGAAGCCAGCAGATCGTTTGCGTGGGACAGCAGCAGAAGCGCGTGTTGTTGAAATTGTAGAACGTTCGCTTAAGACTGTTGTAGGGAAATTTATCCTTAGCGACGAGAAAGAACCTTATGCGGGTTACATTAAGTCTAAAAACCAAAAAATTCAGCAGCCAATTTATATCAAGAAAGAACCAGTTGCCCTAGATGGTACTGAAATTATCAAGGTTGATATTGAAAAATACCCTAACCGTCACTATGATTATTTCGTAGGAAGTGTTCGTGACATTATTGGTCATCAGGGGGATGCCGGTATTGATGTCTTGGAAGTCTTGGAATCAATGGATATTGTTTCAGAGTTTCCAGAGGATGTCATGGCGGAAGCAGAAGCTGTACCAGATGCACCGAGTCAGGAAGACCTCGTTGGTCGTGTTGACCTCCGTCAAGAGGTAACTTTTACCATTGACGGAGCTGATGCTAAGGACTTGGATGATGCGGTTCATATCAAACGTTTGCCAAATGGTAACTTTGAGCTTGGTGTTCATATTGCTGATGTGTCTTACTATGTTACTGAAGGATCTGCACTTAACCGTGAGGCCGTAGCACGTGGGACTTCTGTTTATGTGACAGACCGCGTGGTACCAATGTTGCCTGAGCGTCTTTCGAATGGTATTTGTTCACTTAATCCCAATGTTGATCGTTTGACGCAATCAGCCATTATGGAGATTACTCCTAAAGGTAAGGTGGTTAATCATAAGATTTGTCAATCTGTGATTAATACAACCTTCCGTATGACCTACAGTGATGTCAATGAGATGTTGGCTGGAAATCCAGAAAAGATTGAGCAGTTTAAGCCAATCATGGATTCTGTATCAGCTATGGCAGAATTGCATAAGATTTTAGAAGACATGCGTGAGCGTCGTGGTGCCCTTAACTTTGATACATCTGAAGCTCGTATCTTGGTTAATGAGAAGGGAATGCCAGTGGATATCGTGGTGCGTGAACGTGGAACAGCCGAGCGAATGATTGAATCCTTCATGTTGGCTGCCAATGAATGTGTGGCAGAGCACTTTGCTAAGGCTAAGTTGCCATTTATTTACCGTATCCACGAAGAGCCAAAGGCTGAGAAATTGCAACGCTTCATGGATTATGCCTCTATCTTTGGTGTTCAAATCAAAGGAACTGCCAATAAGATGGATCAGCTAGACTTGCAAGAGTTTATGGCCAAAGTTCAGGGAAAACCTGGAGCAGAGGTCATGAACATGATGCTGCTTCGTTCAATGCAACAAGCCCGCTATTCAGAACACAACCACGGACACTATGGACTTGCGGCTCAGTATTATACCCACTTTACTAGTCCAATCCGTCGTTACCCAGACCTCTTGGTTCACCGAATGATTCGTGAGTACACTAACAATATGTCTCAAGAAACACGTGAACATTTTGAAGAGGTTATTCCTGAGTTAGCGACATCATCTTCAACTCTTGAACGTCGTGCCATTGATGCCGAACGTGTCGTTGAAGCTATGAAAAAAGCGGAATACATGGAAGAGTTTGTTGGCCAAGAATTCGATGGTATTGTCGGAAGTGTGGTTAAATTTGGTATGTTTGTGGAATTGCCAAACACTATCGAAGGTTTGGTTCACATCACGACCCTTCCAGAATTTTACAATTACAATGAACGTACCATGACACTTCAGGGTGAGAAAACTGGTAAGACTTTCCGAGTTGGTCAGCCTATCCGTGTCAAATTAACACGTGCGGATAAGGAAACAGGAGACATTGACTTCCAATACCTTCCAAGCGAGTATGATGTTACTGAGAAAGTAGACCACAAGGCTCGTCAGGAACGTGAAGAGAAGGCGAAAGCCTTCCGAAATAGAGGTCCACGTCGTGACCGTCAAAATGGAGACTTCGAACGTCGTGGTAAACGTGGGGATAACCGTAACCATCAAGATGCTAATGGTCGTAAAGGCTCTTATGACGAAAAACGTAAGTCATCTAAGAAACCCGACAAGCGTAAGAATCAAAACCGTCCTCATAATGATAACAAGGGACGTGAGAGTGGCCGTCGTAAGAAGAAAGGGAACAAACCTTTCTACAAGGACGTTGCTAAAAAACGAAAATAGGATGAGAATGGAGGGACTGCTATGCCAAAGGGTGAAGGCAATGTTGTTGCTCAGAATAAAAAGGCTAGACATGACTATAGTATCGTTGATACTATTGAAGCAGGTATCGTGCTAACAGGGACGGAGATTAAATCCGTTCGTGCGGCACGCATCCAACTAAAAGATGGCTATGCCCAAATCAAGAACGGTGAGGCTTGGTTAATCAATGTTCATATTGCTCCTTTTGAGCAAGGTAATATTTGGAATCAAGATCCAGACCGTACGAGAAAATTATTGCTTAAGAAGAAGCAAATCACCAAACTTCAAAATGACCTTAAGGGAACAGGAATGACCTTGGTTCCTCTTAAGGTGTACCTAAAAAACGGTTTTGCCAAGGTATTGCTTGGTATTGCCAAAGGGAAACACGATTACGATAAACGTGAGTCTATCAAACGTCGTGAACAAGAACGTGATATTAAACGTATTATCAAGAGTGTTAACCGTTAAAACGCCTATCATCTAAGACTGCTATAGTCCTAGATGATTTTTTGTTTTTGGCTTTAAGACATGATATAATGGGAGTACCATACGGTCTTTAGTTAGGATAGCAGATATACCTAACTCTGGACGTGATACTGTAAAGGAGATTAGCGATGCCAGTAGATGCTAAAACAAAATACAAGGCCAAGAAGACAAAGATTGTTTTCTTCGACATTGACGACACCCTTCGTGTCAAAAAGACAGGCTACATTCCTGAGTCTATTAAGGCTGTTTTCAAAGGGCTTAAAGAAAAAGGAATTTTGACGGGGATTGCCACAGGACGTGGCTACTATGGTGTCGTTGAGGACATTCGAGACTTAGAGCCCGATTATTTTGTAACCATCAATGGAACTTATGTGATTAATCGAAAAGGCGAAGAAATTTATAACCAGCCCCTAGCTCGTGAGGTTACAGAAGCCTTTGTTGCTTGGTGCAAGGAGATTGGGATTGCTTGGGGCTTTGCTGGTAAGGATAAGCCAGTTGTTTCTGAGCGTTCAGATTTGATTGATGATGCTATGAAACCAGTCTATGGTCTTTGTGATGTGGAGCCAGACTTCCACTTGTCGAACGATGTTTACCATATGTGGACTTTTGCGGAAAATGATGGTGAGCTTGAGTTACCAGAAGAACTTGCGACACATGTCCGCTTGGTGCCTTGGCACGAACACTCCTCTGACGTCGTAGCAAATGGTATCTCAAAAGCATCTGGTGTCGAGCATGTCTTGGAGCACGAAAACCTTAAACCGGTCAATGCTATGATGTTTGGTGATGGTCCAAACGATATGGAAATCTTTGACTATGTTGGACTTAAGATTGCCATGGGTAACGCTACACCAGAATTGAAAGAAAAAGCAGATTACGTTACAGGAACAGTAGAAGAAGATGGCATTTTCAATGCCTTGGAGGAACTCGGATTGGTAGAAAAAGAACTTCATTTCCCACAACTTGACTTGGATGCAGTAGAAGGTCCAGTCGTAACAATTAAAACAAACCATGGTGATTTGGTCATCAAACTTTTCCCTGATCATGCACCATTAACAGTTACTAACTTTGTCAATTTGGCCAAGAGTGGCTACTATGACGGTGTGATTTTCCACCGTATTATCAAGGACTTTATGATTCAAGGTGGTGACCCAACTGGTACTGGTATGGGTGGTGAGTCAAGTTTCGGTGGTAGCTTCCAGGATGAATTTTCTGAAGAACTCTATAACCTCCGTGGTGCGCTTTCTATGGCCAATGCTGGACCAGATACTAATGGTAGCCAGTTCTTCATCGTTCAAACGCCTGAAATTCCTTATGCTAAAAAGGAACTCGAACGTGGTGGTTGGCCAGCACCAATCGCGGAAGCTTATGCTGAAAATGGTGGAACACCTCACCTAGACCGTCGTCACACAGTCTTTGGTCAATTGGTGGATGAAGACTCTTACAAGGTGCTTGATGAGATTGCCAATGTTGAGGTTGGAGCTCAAGATAAGCCACTTGAGGATGTTGTGATTGAAACAGTTGAGGTAGCAGACTAAGATGAAAATTGGAGACAAGCTTAGGGGTGTTATCACAGGCATCAAGCCTTACGGTGCCTTTGTTTCATTGGAAAATGGTACCACAGGCTTGATTCACATCTCGGAGATTAAGACAGGTTATATCGACAACATCTACAATACCCTCAAGGTAGACCAGGAGGTCTTGGTTCAAGTTGTTGATTTTGATGAATTTACACAAAAGGCTAGTCTTTCTTTGAGAACCCTTGAGGAAGAAAAAAATAAAATCCCTCATCGTCATCGTTTCTCTGATAGTCGTTTGAACTATGGCTTTAAACCCTTGGCAGAAGCAATGCCAGGATGGATTGAAGAAGGACTTGACTATCTTAGACAAGAGCATGAGGAAAAATAGCAAAAGCTGACTCTCGATGAGTCAGCTTTTTTGGTGTTTTCGATTTGGCTACAAACAAAAAGATCTTCAATTTAATTGAAGACCCATGTTTATTAATTAGACATCAAAATAGAGCAATTCTTTTGGTGTGTGTGTGAAGACTTCAAAGCCATCTTTTGTCACATAACCACAGTCCTCGATACGAACACCAACTTTTTCAGGAATGTAAATACCTGGTTCAACAGAGAAGCACATTCCTTCTTCGATTACCAAGTCATTTCCTTCCATGATTGAAGGGAATTCATGCACATCCATTCCGATACCGTGTCCGAGGCGGTGGTTGAAGTATTCAGCATAACCAGCTTTTTCAATAACATTACGTGCTGCAGCATCGACTTCGCTGGCAGTTACACCTGGTTTAATCATATCTAGGGCAGCCTGTTGAGCTTCTAAAGTCAAGTGGTAGATTTCTTTTTTGAAATCATCGGGTTTTCCAACAGCGACTGTTCGCGTCATATCTGAAGCATAGCCATTCACCATACAGCCCAAGTCGAAGAGAAGAAGAGCATCTTTTTCAATTTTGTTGCTTCCAGGAATGCCGTGTGGGTTGGCTGCATTGTTACCAGTCAAGACCATAGTTTCAAAGCTCATTTCATAGCCCAAGCGTTTGATGCCAAATTCGATTTGAGCAATGATGTCTGTTTCAGTAACGTCGAGAGAGATATTGTCGAAACCGATATTAACAGCTTTATCAGCATAATCACCGGCAACCAACATTTTTTGAATTTCATCAGCTGACTTGATAACGCGCATTTTTTGAATGAATGGTGTCAAGTTTTCAAAGCGACCATCAAAGACCGTTTGCAATCCTTGGAACTTAGTCACATTGAGATTGTCAAACTCTGCATAAATAATAGGGCTGTCTGTACTTGCTAGGCCAGCTTTGATTTTTTTCCATGGATTTTCAGAATCCACATATCCAAAGACTGGGAAGTCGAGTACAGCAGAGGCACGTGCAACCTCAAGAGCAGGAACAAAGAGGGCAGGTTCACGATTTTCGTAGACGAAGAGGAACATTTGGCGTTCATGTGGGTCACAATCAAAACCAGTAAGATAATTGACAGTTACAGGATCTGAAACAATAGCTAGCCCTGCTTTATTTTCATTCAAAAAATGACGAATGCGATCAAGTTTAGACATAGAAAAAACTCCTTTGTATTTCTTACACTCATTCTGTCACTTTTATAGGGAAAATGCAAGTTGTTTTTTGGCTTTTCATTAAATCATTTACTTTCATTGAGACTTTTTTAGGCTAGTTTTGTAAGCGATGGATAGTCTTGGAAACACGAAATGAGAGGCCTTTTTCTGAAATGGCTTTCTTCCTCGTAACCATAAAGAAGGAATCCCTTTCATTTTTTTGTAAAAAATCAGTCAAAATAATTGAAAGTGTTTTCAGAATCTGATACAATTAGAATGAATAAGTGAGCGTAAAATGAGAAAGGAAGTGTTTTTATGAATACTGATGAAACAATTACTATATACGACGTTGCGCGTGAAGCAGGTGTTTCGATGGCGACTGTGTCTCGTGTGGTAAATGGAAATAAAAATGTAAAAGAAAACACCCGAAAAAAAGTGCTTGAGGTCATTGATCGTTTGGATTACCGTCCAAATGCGGTTGCGCGTGGCTTGGCGAGTAAGAAAACCACTACTGTAGGAGTTGTCATCCCAAATATTGCTAATAGTTATTTTGCTACTTTAGCAAGGGGGATTGATGATATTGCAACCATGTACAAGTATAATATTGTTCTTGCATCTAGTGATGAAAATGACGATCACGAAGTTACCGTGATTAACTCTCTATTTGCCAAACAAGTAGACGGTATCATCTTCATGGGTTACCACTTGACGGAAAAAATTCGTGCAGAATTTTCCCGTACTCGTACGCCGATTGTCCTAGCAGGAACAGTGGACCTCGAACACCAATTACCGAGTGTTAACATCGACTATAAAGCTGCCGTTGAGGATTCTATAACACAGCTTGCCAAGAATAATGAAAAGGTTGCCTTTGTATCAGGGCCACTAATTGATGATATTAATGGCAAGCTCCGTCTAGCTGGTTATAAGGCTGGACTTGAAAAGAATAATTTGCGCTACAATGAAGGACTAGTCTTTGAAGCTAAATATAGCTATAAAGATGGCTTTGATCTAGCACAACGTGTCTTGAACTCTGGTGCCACTGCTGCCTATGTTGGAGAAGATGAATTGGCTGCAGGTCTCTTGAATGGCCTCTTTGCTGCAGGTAAATCAGTTCCAGAAGACTTCGAAATCATCACAAGCAATGACTCACCAATTACAAGCTATACACGTCCAAACCTTTCTAGTATTAATCATCCTCTCTATGATTTAGGGGCAGTTAGCATGCGTATGTTGACTAAAATCATGAATAAGGAAGAGCTTGAAGAAAAAGATGTTATTCTTAATCACGGTCTTACCTTACGTCAGTCAACAAAATAAAAAAGGAGTTGGGACATAAGTTTGTCTCAACTTCTCTTTTTTAGAAAAAGGGAGAACCAATGACTTTTGAGGATGCTTATTTTAAAAAGAAAGTCCTAAAACCTGATAACCTAGAACCTTTTGGTTTTACAGCTACTGAGCAAGGTTACGAGTTCAGAAAACCACTGATAGCTGAAGAACTTGAAGCTCGATTGTTTATTGATTTAGAAGGTAAGTTGACGGGACAGGTTGTCGATAGTGATCTTGATGAGCCTTATGATATCTTCAGGAGTCCTCAGGCTACTGGAACTTACGTGGGTCAAGTCAGAGAGGCTTATGGAGAACTTCTGTCACAGGTAGCTGATTCTTGTTATGAAGATCAATTATTCTCATCTCCACAAGCTAATCGCCTGGCTAAATTTTTAGCTCAAGAATTTTCAGACCAAGCAGACCATCCTTTCGAGAAAGAACCAAGCTATCTATCTTTTAGAGTTGATGGTAAATGGTATGCCTTGTTTTTTCCTCTTAAGGGAGAAAAACTAGGGCTTGATGGAGAAAAGGCGGATTTAATTTATGATGTGGTTAACCTGAAGGTTAATCCAAAGCAAATGGATAAGCTCTTGAAAATGGATGGGGTTTTTCCTAGCTACCATATGTCCAAGAAGACCTGGATTAGTCTTGTTTTAGACGAGACATTGTCGGACCAAACTATTATTGAGCTTCTTAGTGACAGTCGCTCCCTAGTGGCCCCAAAACATCTTAGAAAGGCTTTTGAGCCTCATTATTGGATTATCCCAGTAAATTTGAAATACTACGATATTGGAGAGGAGTTCTCCGCAAATGAGGAGATTCTTTGGACACAGAAAGCTAATATGCAAAAGGGAGATTTGGTGGCTATCTATATTACGGCACCTACCAAGGCCATCCGTTACCTCTGTCAGGTTTTAGAAGCGAATATCCCTAATCAAGGTTATCGTGAAGAGGCGAATATTAAGGAGTTGATGCGGATTAAACCCTTATACACCTTTAATGACACCGAATTTGACAGTGATAGACTAAAGAGTTTAGGTATCAAAACTGTTCGAGGTCCAAGACATATGACAGATGAGTTAGTTCAGTCCTTATCTCCTTACCTAAAAGAAAAATAGAAGGAGGACATCATGCGAATTTTGATTGCACCTGATTCGTTCAAGGAAAGTTTGACTGCAAAAGAGGTCGCCTTAGCTCTTAAATTGGGCTTTGAAAAGGCCTTGCCCGATACTGAGTTTGACCTCATGCCAATAGGTGATGGTGGCGAGGGCACCTTAGATGCTCTTGCTGAAAATCTAAATCTTGAGAAGAAAAGTATCAAGATTCCTCATACCTATACAAGTGATGGAAGTGTTTCTTTTGCCAGCAATGGCCAGACTGCCGTTTTTGAAATGGCTGCGATTTGTGGCTTGGAACAGATTCCTAAGGATAAACGAAATCCTCTAGCTCTAACGACACAAGGCGTGGGGGAACTAATTGTTCATTTGGTTCAATCTGGCATCCGAGAGTTTATCATAGGCGTAGGTGGGTCTGCTACCAATGATGGTGGTATTGGTATGGCATATGGATTGGGTTATCGTTTTTATGATTCTGAGGGACAGGAGCTTGAGCCAATAGGTGCTAATCTTGGTCTCATTAAGAAGGTATTCTCTAAAAATAAGGTTGATTTGTCTGGTGTCACCATTCGTCTGATTACTGATGTAGACAACCCCTTGTGTGGTCAAGATGGAGCGACCTATATTTTTGGTGGACAAAAAGGTTTGTCTCCTTCACAATTTAAAAAAGTTGATCAAGATATGTCACAATTTTACACTGACGTTGCTCCAGAAGTTTTAAAACTGGCTGGTTCAGGGGCGGGAGGAGGCATGGCTGCAGGCCTGGTGGCCTTTGCAGGTGCAGAAATTAAATCAGGGATTGACTTTGTACTTGATTGTGTTGATTTTGATCAACGTGTGAAGGAAGTTGATTTGGTCATAGTTGGTGAAGGACGTATGGATAGCCAGTCCTTGTCTGGTAAAGCACCGGTCGGAGTGGCTAGGCGGACACCATCAGCTATTCCTGTCATTGCTATCTGTGGTAGTTTGAAGGATGACTTGCCTGATTTTCCAGTAGCAGGTATCTCAGCTGCTTTCCCTATCATTGGACAAGTATTAGAGTTAGACCAAGTTTTAGCTACCGCTAAGGAGAATCTCTATCGCACAGGACTCAATATTGGGAATGTCATCAAGCTCAGTAAAACATTGTGATATAAGAAAAAGCTGACTTTGCATCAGCTTTTATTTTCCAAATAGTTTAGCAAAAAATCCCTTTTTTTCAAGGATAGGTTCAGTTTCACTAGGAGTAAGGATATCAGGATAGAGCTCTGAAAATAACACTTTATCAAGATTCTCTGCATGATTACTATGTACGATAAGACCGTATGGTGAATGGGCCTTGGCCTCGTCAACGATAGTTGCAGAAATATTTAGTGCTTGAGCGGTCTTGATATAGGTAAATTGTGTCTGGTCGGCTAATTTTGGCGAAAGTTTGAGACTAAGATTAGGGTAAACGGCTAATAAGTCTTTTAATATTTGCGGAAAATTGTCAATTACAGTTTTCTTTTCGGTATTTTCCAATAGAACAGCTAGGACTACACGTTCCGCATAGGTTCCAAAATACTGACGAAGTTCATCGGGATTTAGGCGTTTTTCGCCACTAGCGCATTGGAGCACTTTGTTTTCAAGTGAAGTCATAGGAATCTCCTCTTAGTTTTCTACTTGTATTATACAATATTTTGAATTCCTTTTCATTTGAGTTGCTTTCTGAGATTTTCAAAAACAATTGAAAATATTAAAAAATAGAAAATCGCTAGAAAATTCTGGTTTTAATTTGCTTAAGCCTTGATATTATGGTAATATATAGGTGTAAAAAATTTAACTCAAAAGGAGAGTAAAAAATGTCAATTATTACTGATGTTTACGCTCGCGAAGTCCTAGACTCACGCGGTAACCCAACACTTGAAGTAGAAGTTTATACTGAATCAGGTGCTTTCGGACGTGGTATGGTTCCATCAGGAGCTTCTACTGGTGAACACGAAGCTGTAGAACTTCGCGACGGTGACAAATCTCGTTACGGTGGTCTTGGTACTCAAAAAGCAGTTGATAATGTAAACAACGTTATTGCTGAACACATCATCGGATTCGACGTACGTGATCAACAAGGTATTGACCGCGCAATGATCGCTCTTGACGGTACTCCTAACAAAGGTAAATTGGGAGCAAACGCAATCCTTGGTGTGTCTATCGCTGTAGCTCGTGCTGCTGCTGACTACCTTGAAATCCCACTTTACAGCTACCTTGGTGGATTCAACACTAAAGTTCTTCCAACTCCAATGATGAACATCATCAATGGTGGATCTCACTCAGATGCTCCAATCGCTTTCCAAGAATTCAAGATCGTACCTGCTGGTGCACCTACATTCAAAGAAGCTCTTCGTTGGGGTGCTGAAATCTTCCACGCTCTTAAGAAAATCCTTAAAGGTCGTGGTCTTGAAACAGCCGTTGGTGACGAAGGTGGATTTGCTCCTCGTTTCGACGGAACTGAAGATGGTGTAGAAACTATCATCGCTGCTATCGAAGCTGCTGGTTATGTTCCAGGTAAAGACGTATTTATCGGAATTGACTGTGCATCATCAGAATTCTACGATAAAGAACGCAAAGTTTACGATTACACTAAATTCGAAGGTGAAGGAGCTGCTGTCCGCACTGCTGCTGAACAAATCGACTACCTTGAAGAATTGGTAAACAAATACCCAATCATCACTATCGAAGATGGTATGGACGAAAACGACTGGGACGGTTGGAAAGCTCTTACTGAACGTCTTGGTGGTAAAGTTCAATTGATTGGTGACGACTTCTTCGTAACAAACACTGACTACCTTTCACGTGGTATCGAAGAAAAATGTGCTAACTCTATCCTTATCAAAGTTAACCAAATTGGTACTCTTACTGAAACATTCGATGCTATCGAAATGGCGAAAGAAGCTGGTTACACTGCCGTTGTATCACACCGTTCAGGTGAAACTGAAGATTCAACAATCGCTGACATCGCAGTTGCAACAAACGCAGGACAAATCAAGACTGGTTCACTTTCACGTACAGACCGTATCGCTAAATACAACCAATTGCTTCGTATCGAAGACCAACTTGGTGAAGTTGCAGAATACCGTGGTTTGAAATCATTCTACAACTTGAAAAAATAATTCTATAGTCATATAGAATAAAAAGAGGTTCCTTAGGAATCTCTTTTTTGTGTTTCTAAAGAATCTTAGATTGTGTTATGCATTGTCTCTAAATAGAAACTCTAAACATAAAAAGTCCCCTCAATCCTATTGATTGAGAGGACTTCGTCTTAGAATAGACCTTTAATCTTGTCTAAAGCTCCACTAACCATTTCGTTACCTGAAACAAGTGACTTAGCTTGGTCAAAGTATTCGCCCAAATCATCTTTATTGTCATCGACAAACTTTTTAGCAGCTTCGAAATCTTTCTTTTCAATCATTTCTTTTACTTGGTTAAATAGGTCCATTGGATTCATATCTGTTCTCCTTTATAAGTTTTCTTACAAACTCTATTTAATCACGCTTATAGTAAACTAGCAAGAAATATGTTTGAGGCGAGTGCTATGAGGATTATGATTTTCCAGTTAAGTACGATTGATAATTGTTTAATCTAAAAAGGCAGTCCAAACAGGACTGCTTTTAAGGTTTATTGCTGTTCCGTTGAAGAGCTACTTGGCTCTGATTCACTTGAACTTGAGCTTGATTCAGATTCTGCAGGATGTAGTTCCTTGTAAGATGGGGTCTTGAATAGATTAGCTGTTGATTTATTGCCTTTTTGTTTGTAGAGGCTGGTTGATTTATCTTTCAGCTTTTTATTGATTTCTTTTAGTTGATCCATCTGTTTAGTGTAGGAAATCTTGCTAGAATCAACATGCTTCAAACCGTTTGGCGTATAGAAACGAAGAAGGTCACCTGTTTGAACAGCGTCACTCATCGAAAGCTGAGTTGCTACTGCCTTACGAATAGCTTCGTTATCTTTTTTAGTTGTCTCATCAGGGTTGGTAATTTCTTCCCCTGTTTGAGTGTTATAAAGTCGACCAGAGTAGCTGGTGTATTGAGGAGTAACATATTGACCTGAGGTTCTAAATGCGACGGTTTGCTTATTATCAGGAGATAGGAGGTCTTGTCCCATCTGGATATAAGAGCTAGTATCAACGCCAAGAACGTGAAGGAGTGTTGGAAGGGCATCAACCTCACCACCAAAGGTGTTAGAGATACCACCACCAGTATAGCCTGGAATATGAATCATGTAAGGAACACGTTGAAGCATGGCTTTATCATAGTTTGACCAAGTTTCAGGGTTCTTACCGAGAAGTTCAGCAAGATTGCTGCTTCGTGTATCAGAGATACCATAGTGGTCACCGTACATGACAATAATCGAGTTATCGTAAAGACCGGTTTCCTTGAGGTAATCAAAGAAGTCTTTGATTGCTGAGTCAAGATAGTTAGCTGTTGCAAAATATCCGTTGACTGTCTCGTCTTTTGTTTCGGCAAGTGGGAAACCTTGTTCCTTTTCATCGCCTGAGAGAGAAGTATATGGGTAGTGGTTAGATACTGTAAGGTATTTAACGTAGAAAGGTTGTTGCATTTGTTCCAGATACTTGATGGAATCTGGGAACATGTACTTGTCATTTAGACCATACTGGAAGGAGTTTTCATCAGTTTTTTCAGTGAAGGCTGATGAGTCAAAGAAGTAGTTATACCCCCATTGTTTATAGGTATTGTTACGATTCCAGAAGGATCCAGTGTTTCCGTGGAAAACAGCTGACGTATAGTCACCTGTTTGAGCTAGGATAGATGGCGCAGCATAAGCTGTATTGGTACCACCATAGTTTACCATGTATGACCCTGTGCTTAGTCCAAAGAGAGACGTTTCCATCAAGGTTTCAGCATCAGAAGTTTTACCTGATTTTACTTGGTGGAAGAAGTTTGAAAAGGCTAGCGTTTCATTTGAGTGATAAATGGAATTGATGAATGGTGTAACCTCATAGTCTTGACCGTCTACTTTGAGCTTGTAGTCAATGAGGAACTGTTGGAAGCTTTCCAGGTGAATAACGATGACGTTTCTTCCTTTAGCAATTCCGTAATACTTAGGGTCAGGTGCCGCATAGTGCTCTTTAACGTAAGCCTCAACCTTTTTCATATCCTCAGCTGTTGCAGATGACCGAGCCTGTGAAGCTTGATAAGTTAAGTTACCAGAATAGGCTGTGAAGAAGGGAAGCCCCATAGCACGAACAATATAGTTATTTGAGAAACCACGTGTCAACAACTCGCCACGGTTAACTTCCGCTAAGAAGAGGTTAACTGAGAGTAGGAGTGTTGATAGTGCAGTAACTGCGAAACTAGCTCGTTTATTAAATGGCTTGCTGTCCATTTTAAGCTTTTTCCTGAAGCCAGCATAGATGAAGAAAGGAACATCAATCAGGTAGAAAAGATAGCTTGGCTCAAGAAGGTTCTTGGCTGAGTCTCCTAGTCCTGCTGCCGAACTAGAACTTGCTAGGATGGTATTTACAGTGATGAAGTCTGTAAATTCTCCAAAGTAAATCACATTAGCAATAAGTAAGAGGTTAAGGATGACATAGATAGCAATGGTAATGCTATAAAAGAAACGTCGTTTCTTAAAGTATAGTCCTAAACCTAGAAGCATTAATCCTAGTGGAATAGGGTTGATCAGCGAAAGCATAACCTGATATCTGCTTTCCAACTCAAGATTAATGTTGACGTAATAAGCGAATATGGTTTTTAGCCAATAAAAGAAGAGTAACAAGAGGATAAATCCAAGTCTTGATGAAACTCCTTTCCAAAAGGCT
>OAXA01000121.1_pt1 | contig 13810 bp, 13 predicted proteins | sample 1501441 | NCBI WGS metagenome assembly OAXA01 (sample SAMEA2580299, study PRJEB22360) | human gut metagenome | biome: human gut; feature: human-associated habitat; material: faeces | place: Denmark | collected 2008/2010
CAGACCGGTACCCCCCGCCGCCGCCCCGCCAGCCTCCAGCGCCGCCGTCTCCTCCGCACTGATCCCGCCTTCGGGCCCGACGACGACGGCGATCGCACCGCTGCCTGCCAGGCTCACCCCGCCAATGGGCGCCGTCGCCTCCTCGTGCAGCACCAGCACTGTGCCGCCGGTCTGGGTGGTCTCACGCACCCAGGCGGCCAGCTGCGCCGTCGTCATCGGCTCAGCGACCTGCGGAACCCGAGCGCGCCGCGCCTGCTTGGCCGCCTCGCTCGCCGTGGCCTGCCAGCGCTCACGCCCCTTAGCAACCTTCGGGCCCTTCCACTGGGCAATGGACCGGCCTGCCTGCCAGGGAATGACGACGTCGGCCCCCACCTCCGTAGCGGTCTCCACGGCCTGCTCATCCCGCCCGCCCTTAGCCAGGGCCTGGATCAGAACCAGGGCATGAGAGGGTGCCGGCTCCTCGATGCGCTCCAGTACCCGCACCGCCAGGCGGTCCTTGCCCTCGGCGGCGATGACCTCGCAGACCAGGCGCAGGCCTGCTCCATCGGCCAGATCCACCCGCTCCCCCGCGCGCAGCCGGCGCACGGTCACGGCGTGGCGGGCCTCGGCGCCCGTCAGGACGACGACGCCGCCCGCACCCGCCGCCGCTCCGGCGCCTTCGAGGGTGGTGTCAGTGAAGAGGAAGACAGGGGCAGTCACGTTGGACAGCCTAGCGGGACCTACCGTGGCACCGGTGTACCGTCAGGAGGCATGACGCCTGACTCCCCCGTTGTCCCGGACCCGCAGGAGGTCGCCCAAATCTCCGCGAACCTCGCCGCGATCCGCACCCGCATCGACGCCGCCGCTGCGGCCGCTGGCCGCTCTCCCAGCGAGGTCCGCCTCCTGCCGGTCACCAAGACGGTCCCCGAGGACCGGCTGCGCGCCGCCTTCGCCGCAGGAGTTACCGAGATGGGCGAGAACAAGGTCCAGGAGGCCAAGCGCAAGAGCACCGAGATGGCAGACCTCGGCATCCACTGGGCGCTCATCGGCCACCTACAGACCAACAAGGCCAAGGACGTGGTCGCCTTCGCCCACGAGTTCCAGGCGCTGGACTCCCTCCACGTGGCCGAGGCCCTGGACCGCAGGCTCCAGGCCGCCGGTCGCAGCCTGGACGTCTACGTCCAGGTCAACTCCTCCGGTGAGGAGTCCAAGTTCGGCCTGGAGCCAGACGCGGTGACCGCGTTCCTGGCCGCGCTACCGGTCTACTCCTCACTGCGCGTGCGTGGTCTTATGACGCTGGCCGCCCACACCGATGACCGTGAGCGGGTGCGCGAGTGCTTCCGCCTCATGCGCCGCCTGCGCGACGCCGGACGCGAGGCCGGCACCGTGGGCGATGGGCTGCTGTCCATGGGCATGAGCGGCGACTTCGAGCTGGCCATCGCCGAGGGCGCGACCTGCGTGCGCGTGGGCACCGCGATCTTCGGCGCCCGGCCCACGCCGGACTCCGTCTACTGGCCCGGAGCCTGAGCCGGCGTCCCGCTGGCCAGGCCGCGAGCTCAGCGCTTGCGGCGGTTCTTGCCCTTGGTCTTGGAACCCTTGAGCCGGTCGAAGAAGCCTTCCTCCTCCGCCGGGGCGAAGCCGTCCTCGCCACGCAGTGCCGCGAGCTCCTTGAGCAGCTCCTCCTGACGCTCCGAGAGCTTGGTCGGGGTCTCCACCACCACCGTGACGTACAGGTTGCCGCGCCCGGAGCGGCGTAGCCTCCCCACGCCCAGACCGTCCAGGCGGATGTCGTCGCCGGACTGGGTGCCCGGGCGCACCGAGACGCTGCGCTCGCCGTCGAGGGTCTCCACAGGGAAGGAGGCCCCCAGCGCGGCCGCGGTCATCGGTACGCGCAGCTCAGTGCGCAGGTCGTCTCCCTGGCGCTCCAACGTGGGGTGGGGCTGCTCCTCCACCACCACGTAGAGGTCGCCCGCAGGTCCTCCGGCCACGCCCGCCTCACCGCGCCCGGACATGCGAATGCGGGTGCCGGTGGACACACCGGCCGGGACGTTGACCTCGATGTCCTTGCGCACGTGCTTGCGGCCCTCGCCGTCACAGTCCTTGCAGGGCGTGACGATGACGGTGCCAAACCCCTGGCAGGTGGGGCAGGGAGAGGAGGTCATGACGTTGCCCAGGAAGGAGCGCTGAACGCGCTGGACCGAGCCCTGGCCGTTGCACTGGGAGCAGGTCACCGGCTCGGTCCCCGGCGCGCAGCAGCTGCCACCACAGGTGGTGCAGGTGACGTAGGTGTCGATCGGAACAGTCTTGGTCGCGCCGAAGGCGACGTCGGCAAGGCTCACCTGCACCGCCACGAGCCCGTCCTGGCCTCGGCGCGCACGCGAGGCCGGCCCGCGCGAGCCGCCTCCGCCGAAGAAGGTCTGGAAGATCCCTCCCAGGTCTGAGAAGTCACCGCTGAAGCCCGGAGGGAAGCCACCGCCGCCGTGCAGCGCGTCCTCACCACCGAGGTCGTAGGTCTGGCGCTTCTCCTCATCCGACAGGACGGAGTAGGCCACCTGGACCTCCTTGAACTCCTCCTCGTGGCCGGGACCGGCGACGTCGGGGTGGAGCTGGCGCGCCTTCTTGCGGTACGCCTTCTTGATCTCCTCGGCACTGGCCTGGCGGCTCACGCCGAGCAGCTCGTAGTAGTCACTCACCTGAGAACGTGTCCTTTACGTGTTATCTCCGACGCCGGCCGCTCAGGCTGCCTGATCCGGTCCCGCCAGGAACCGGGAGAGGTAGCGAGCGACCGCGCGCACAGCGGTCATGGTGGCGGGGTAGTCCATGCGGGTGGGGCCCACGACGCCCAGGTGGGCGACGGCGTCGCCCGTCCCCGCGCCGTAGGCGGCGGTGACGACGCTGGCCTCAGCCAGGGCGTCGTCGTGGTTCTCTGAGCCGATGCTCACGCGCATGCCCTCAGCCCCGCCCGCAGGCAGGACGTCGCTGGTGTCCGTAAACAGCCGCAGCAGCACCACCTGCTCCTCGATCGCGTCCAGGAGCGGCCCGAGGCAGGAGAAGTCCGGGGTCGAGCGGGCCAGGTTCGCCGTGCCGGCGATCGCCAGGCGCTCCTCAGCGTCCGGGCGCAGGGCCTCGATGAGCGCGCTGGTCACTGCCGTCAGCAGCGCCCGCTCGTCCTCACTGGCCTGCTCCTTCAGGGCCGTGAGCACCGGGATCACGGACTCGGCCCGCAGCCCGGCCAGCGCGGCGTTGAGCCGCACGCGCAGGTGCTCCACGGCCACCGGGTCCAGCACCTCGGTGGCCGGGGTGGACACGGTGCGCTGCTCCACGCGCCCGGTGTCTGTGATGATGACGAGCAGCACGCGCGTGGGGGCGAGCACCACGAGCTCTAGGTGGCGCAGGGCCGTGCGACGCAGGCTCGGGTACTCCACAACGGCCAGCTGCCCGGTGAGCTGAGCCAGTACCCGCACCGAGCGCGCCACGACCTGGTCCAGGTCCACCTCGCCGGTCAGCAGCGCTGTGATCGCAGCGCGCTCGGGGGCGGACAGGGGCTTGATGCGAGCGACCTCGTCCACGAAGAGCCGGTAGCCCTTCTGCGTGGGCACGCGGCCCGCACTGGTGTGGGGCTGGTGGATGTAGCCCTCGTCCTCCAGGGCCGCCATGTCGTTGCGGATGGTGGCCGGGGAGACCCCCAGCTGGTAGCGCTCCACGATCGCCCGCGAGCCCACCGGCTCGCGGGTCCGCACGTAGTCGGTGACGATGGCGGACAGGACCTTGAGCCGCCGGTCATCGGCCATCTGATCCCTCCCTCTCGCCATGCGCCTGACGACGCCACAGGTCTGCTGCTGCCGGCACCGGCTAGCCGACTGCGTATGAGCCGAATTAGCACTCGCCAGGTGCGAGTGCCATCCTACGCCGTGCTCGGCGGGTCTGACGTTCGCCCAGCGAGAGGTTGGCCTACCGTGCCCCGGGTGACCACTCCCCCACGCCGTACCGTCCCGGGATCCACCGCGGCACGCCGCGCCGCCTTGCGCGAGCAGGCAGCTCGTCAGCAGCAGGAGGCACGGGCCGCTGGGAGGCTCACCGAGGCCGAGGCTCAGCGCCGTCGTTCAGCTGCTGTGCCAGCCCGGCCGACGACGTCGGACCGCTACGGCGGTGACGTCCTGGCTGCCGACCCGCACCGTGTGGGACCGCATGCGGTGCGTCCGGCCTCGGTGCACGTGCCGGTCACCGCTGGGCTCGTCGTCGAGGACCGGCAGACAGGCTTCGTCGGGGCAGCCGTCGCCGTGGAGAAGTCGGGTGGCCGCCACATCGTGGTCCTGGAGGACCGCCACGGCGTGCGCCGCGGCTTCCCCCTCGGGGCCGGTTTCTGGATCGAGGGCCGCCCGGTCATCCTCGACCCACCGGCACCCCGCCGTCGCCAGCCCACCGGCCCGGTCAGTGCCAGCGGCCGCAAGCTCACGGCCTCCGGCTCCTACGCGGTGGAGGGCGAGGCAGCCAAGGTCGCGCGGGCCTCACGGATCTGGGTGGAGGGCAAGCACGACGCCGAGCTGGTGGAGAAGGTCTGGGGGGACGACCTGCGTCACGAGGGTGTTGTGGTCCTCATGCTCGACGGTGTGGACAACCTGGAGGAGGTCATGGCCGACTTCGCCCCCAGTCCCACGCGCCGTGCCGGGGTGCTCGTCGACCACCTCGTGGCCGGGTCGAAGGAGTCACGCATCGCCGAGCGCGTGCGCGCCATGCCAGGCGGTGAGAACGTGCTCGTGCTCGGGCATCCGTACGTGGACGTGTGGCAGGCGGTCAAGCCTGAGCGGGTGGGGCTGCGGGCCTGGCCAGCGGTTCCCCGCGGCACGGACATCAAGCACGGCACCTTGGAGGCCCTGGGCTGGCCACACGCCTGCCAGGCCGATATCGCCCAGGGATGGCAGCGGATCCTCGCCACCGTGCGCAGCTACAAGGACCTGGAGCCAGCCCTGTTGGGCCGTATGGAGGAGCTCATCGACTTCGTCACCGCTCCCGGCACGCGGTAGGAGACTCACTGGCCCCGCACCAGTGCACGCCGTCCCGGCAGGACGTCACGCCGTCCCGGTGACGCAGCACGCCGCGACCGGGGCCCGAGCTCCACCAGGGGGAATCGGCTCCAAGCGGAGCGCGCTCCGGGCTCAGGCGTCCTGGAGATCCAGGCGGCGAGCCTGGACAATGAGTCGTGCGTCATTGGCCAGGAGGGCGAGGACGATCACCCCGCCCAGAGCCTTGGCCCACACCGGCTGAGCGATGAACAGGCAGACCATTGCCGCCAGCACCGGCACCAGGTGGGTGAAGGACTTGGCCACGTAGGCGCCAAAGCTCGGCATCTCCACCCCACGGCTCTCAGCCACGGACTTGACCATGAAGTTGGGGCCGTTGCCGATATAGGTGATCGCGCCGCACAGAACCGCGCCCAGCGAGATCGAGACGAGGTAGAGCTCGGGCACTCCTGCCACCGTCGCCCCACCGGGGTGAGAGACCTGGCCGGCCATCTCGAAGAAGGTGACGTAGGTGGGAGCGTTGTCCAGCATCGAGGAGAGCCCACCGGTGAAGATAAAGAAGGTGATCTCGTTGAGAGGCAGCTTGCCAGCGATCTCGTCCAGGTAGTGCAGCGCCGGGATCATCGTCAGGAAGATACCGATGAACAGGGTCGCTACCTCGGCGATCGGACCCCACTCGAACTGGTTGTCCTCAAAGCGCACCCGGCGGTTACCGAACTTGTAGGAGCCGAAGGCCGCCACCGCCATGATGATCTCGCGGGTGGGGATCCAGTCGGTCAGGCTGGCGTGTCCCGCCTCGATCGCCTCGGCGTCGATCGAGGGAGCAAAGGCCACGGCCGCGATGATGATGGCGAACCAGATGAGGTTGCTGGCTCCGCGCAGTCCCAGGGGCTCAACCTCGCTGCGGTCCTCGCGCACGGCGGAGGCCGGCTCCTGGGCGTAGAACCACCGGTCCAGGGCGTAGTAGCTAACCAGGAGCACGCCGTTGACGAAGGCCCACTCCGGCACCAGGTGGAAGGTCCAAGTGAAGGGGACGCCACGCAGGAAGCCCAGGAAGAGCGGCGGGTCGCCCAGTGGCGTCAGCAGGCCACCGCAGTTGGCCACGACGAAGATCGTGAAGAGCACGGTGTGCATGCGGTAACGCCGCTCAGCGTTGGTGTTGAGCAGCGGGCGGATGAGCAGCATGGCCGCGCCCGTGGTTCCCACGAAGCTCGCCAACACACCGCCGATGGCTAGGAAGACGGTGTTGGTGCGCGGGGTGGCCTGGATGTCACCCTTGAGGAAGATGCCGCCGGAGACCACGAAGAGGGCGAGCAGCAGCATGATGAACTGCACGTACTCCACCACTGAGGCGAAGACGACCTGCCATCCCCCGGCCACCCACATCCACACGGCCACCGGCAGCCCCAGGACCAGGGCGACGGTGAGCTGGCTGGAGCGCTTCTCCCACCAGTGCGAGGTCGCAGGGACGAGCGGAAGGACAGCGATGCTCGCAAGCATCGCCGCGAAGGGCAGGATGGACCACCACTGCAGGTGCACGAGGGCTCCTCGATCGGGTTGGACAGCACGGCGCCACGGACTCAGGGAGCCAGGTACCGACGACGACTGGTCCACTGTACGACAAGGGGCGTCCCGGATCCCGGGACGCCCCATCAGTCGGACGCACGATCCTCTCGGGGTCTGTTAGCCAACCACAGCGCGGCCCGTGGCCGTGACGTAGGCGTAGGCGGACATGAGCACCACGAGCGGCGTCGTGAGCACCCAGCCCAGCACGGTCACCAGGCCAGCGAAGCCGAGCAGGACCCCCATGAGAGCAAAAGGCACCAGGGCACTGGCGTTGTCATACAGGATCCGCCAGGACTCGCGCATGGCGTCCGTGGCTCCCAGCCCGCGGTCCACCCCTGCCAGCTGGGTGAAGTACCACAGGTAGAGCAGGATGACGCCGGGAATGATGAGCAGGACGAAGCCGATCGCCTGCAGGATCCCGGTCAGGATCCCGGCCAGCACCATCGGCCACAGGTTCGGGAAGGTGAAGAAGTCACGGATCTGGGCCTTGCGACCGGCAGCGGTGAGCAGACCGACGTGCGCAAAGGGGATCGGGGACAGGATCATCGCGATGGTCGTGATGATCCCGCCGGAGTCAGAATCCGTGCCCAGGTAGGAGACGGACGCTCCCGCCCCGGTCAGAACCGTCCAGATCGCAAAGCCCGCCAGCAGCGGGGCCGGGTTGTCCGCGATGCGCCTCCATGACCAGGTCAGCGCCTGCCCCACGGTCAGACGATCGGCCTGGGCGTATGCCTGGTTCGGATAGGGCTGAAAGGCAGGGGTTTCATTCATGCCACTGATCCTGCCGCACGGTAGGAGGCCGCTCCTCCCCCGCCTGGAGGATTCTTCCCTCCTCGCTCAGGATGAGTCCGGCCTCCGCCGCGTCCGCCTGGCGTCAGTCCGTCAGCCGGCCGGTCACAGTGTCCGCCATGAGCCGGCCACGCAGGGTCAGCACCGCGCGGCCGCGCAGGGCGGCTGCCGGTTCCAGCAGCCCCTGCCCCACCAGCACCCCCACCACCGGCACGAGCCGGCGAGGGGTGCCGTCCGCCGTCGTCTCCTCGCCGGGCCGGGCCAGACCCGCCAGGTCCAGTCCCTCGCGCAGACGGATACCGAGCATGACCCGCTCCAGCTCGCGGGCGCCGTCGTCAATGACCTCGTGGCCCGCCACGGGCAACCGGCCAGCACGCACCTGAGCCGCCCACGCCACGGGCGCCTTGGCGTCCCACATGCGCACGTCCCCGAAGTGCGAGTGCGCACCCGGCCCGGCTCCGTACCAGTCCCAGTCACGCCAGTAGGCCTCGTTGTGGCGGCACTCATGGCCAGGTCGGGCCCAGTTGGAGATCTCGTACCACTCGTAGCCGGCCTCAGCCAGGACGGCGTCCGCCATCTCGTACTTGGTGGCCTCGTCGTCGTCCGCCGGCATCTCCAGCTCGCCACGGCGCACCTGGGTCCACATGCGCGTGCCCTCCTCAATCACCAGGGCGTAGGCGCTGAGGTGGTCCGGGCCGATCTCGACGGCGGCCTCCAGGCTGCGCGCCCAGTCCTGGACCGACTCTCCTGGCGTGCCGTAGATGAGGTCCAGGCTGGTCTCCAGGCCTGATCGCCGGGCCCAGGCCACGACCTGCGGCACGCGCTCAGGGGTGTGGCTACGCTCCAAGGTAGCCAGCACCTGGGGCACCGCCGACTGCATGCCGAAGGAGACCCGCGTGAAACCAGCCTCGGCGAGCGTGGCCAGGTAGCGCTCGTCCACGGTCTCCGGGTTGGCCTCGGTCGTCACCTCGGCGCCCTCGGCCAGCCCCCAGGTGGTGCGCACCAGCTCCAGCATGGCCGCCAGGCCTGCTGCCGGAAGCATCGTGGGAGTGCCGCCGCCCAGGAACACGGTCTGAGCCATACGCCGAGGCAGGCCGGCGCGCTCCATCGCCGCTGCCGCCAGCCCCAGCTCGCCAGCCAGGGTGGTCACGTAGTCAGCCGCTGAGGCGCCACCACCCATCTCGAGGTTCGTATAGGTGTTGAAGTCGCAGTAGCCGCACCGAACCCGGCAGTAGGGCACGTGGAGGTAGACGGAGAAGGGCACGGGCTCCTGCTCCCCGCCTCTGCCCCGACGGCGCGCGATGACCTGCTCGGGCAGCTCCCCCGTCCCTGGCAGCGGCTGCCCCTCAGGCTGACGCGGGCTCACGAGGGGTCGGCGACGCCGGCCGCCTGCGGTCCGGGACGCGACTGCAGCCAGCGTGGCGGCGTGGCGGTCAACTGCCCGCACACGGTCATGACGATGAGGATGACGAGGATGACGAGGAAGGGGCCGATCCACCCGCCCGTCATCGTGCGCAGCCAGCCCAGGACCACCGGACCCGCAGCAGCCACGGTGTAGCCCCAGGTCTGCAGGAAGGCGGAGGTCTCGCGGTTCTCATCCATGTCCACCGAGCGGCGGATGACCAGGGTGAACAGCGCGGCGAAGAAGGCGCCCTGCGCGATTCCGGAGACCAGGCAGGCCGCGAGCCAGGCGCTGGGCACCGTCACCAGGCACACCGGCAGCACCAGCCAGCAGCCTGAGAGCACTCCCAGCACACGAGCCCCGGACCAGTGCAGGGTCTCGAACATGACGGGCACGAGCAGCGGCCCCACGATCCCGGTCAGGGAGAAGACCGAGGCAGCCAGCCCCGCGCCCGCCTCCGTCATCCCCGTCAGGTCGTGCAATGCCGTGGGAAGCCATCCCGAGATGGCGTAGTAGGAGAAGTTGTGGGTGGCGAAGGCAGCCGCCAACACCCCGGTCAGGGGCCGTTTCCACACCGCCACACGCACCCGCTCGGTCCCGGCCTGCCCGGACTCGGTCACCCAGTGGACCATGCCGGAGCGCTGCATGAGGCTCTCGCGCGGGTGGCCCAGGCCTGCCGGGTAGACCCACAGCCACAGCGCCAGGGCGATGAGAGTCGGCACCGCTCCCCACAGCGCCGCCGCACCCCGCCACCCGGTCAGCTGCGCCGTCGGCACCGCAAGGGCCGTGCCCGCGGTGACCACGAGGTTGGTCATGGCCGAGTACATGCCGGTCAGCAGCGAGGTGCGGTGCCAGAAGTCGCGCCCGATGACCATCGGGGCCACGAGGTTGCCGATGGTGATACCGGCGCCGATGATGACCGTGCCGGCAAAGGCCGCCCAGGTGGTTCCCCCCGAGCGCAGCAGGGATCCCGCGCTCATGAGCACCAGCGCCCACAGGCCGCCGGCATTCGCCCCGATCCGTCGCAGCAGGACGGAGGCCAGCGGCGTCATGATCCCGAAGCACAGGATCGGCACGCTGGTCAGGGCGCCCAGTGCGACGTCGTCCATGTCCAGGTCCGCGCCGATCTGGCTCAGCAGAGGCGGGATGACGCCGATCGGGGCACGCAGGATCGAGCAGAAGGCGAGGAAGCCCAGGACGACGACGCCGATCCAGGCCCGACGCGGCAGGTGCCGCCGACGCTGTGGCTGGCTCATGCCAGGCTCCTTCCGCTTCTTGCCTCGCGCCGGGTACCGGCTCGGCGGTCCAGGGCAGCGAGCATCGCCTCGCTGCGCTCGGGTTTCCAGGTGGTCTCGGTCCGCACCGCCGTCAGGTCCCGGATGGTGCGTCCGGCCTCGATACCCCGCTGCTCGAAACGGGTCAGGACACGCCCTTCAAAACGAGGCGACCACCCGCCCACGGTGCCCGAGGGCGATCCGGGGTCCGGTCCGTTGCCCAGGCTGTCCTGCTCCCAGGTGTCCGCCCCGAGCTCGCTGAGGCGACCGGCGCCGTCATAACGGAAGTAGGGCTCGGTCATATCCGCCTCCAGGCCCTCCGGCAGCGCCGAGACGTCCTCCAGGACGTCACGCATCTGCCAGGCGTAGTCGGCCCAGTCAGTGGCGAGCCTCCACACCCCGCCGCCGCGCAGCACGCGGGCGACCGAGTCAGCGAAGTGCGCCGTGACCAGCCGGCGCTTGCGGTGACGCGGCTTGCGCCAGGGATCGGGGAAGAAGACCCAGACCTCGCTGGCGCAGCCCACCGGCAGCGCCGTGGCCAGGAGCTGAGAGGCGTCGGCCGGGACCACGCGGACGTTGTCCAGTCCGGCCTTGGCCGCGTCACGCACAATCTTGGCGATCGAGGTCTCCCACACCTCCACCGCCAGGTGGTCGGTGCCAGGGTTGGCAGCCGCGTGAGCGAGCAGGGCCTCCCCACCGCCGCTGCCGACCTCGACCACCACAGGACGCACCTGGCCCACGTGACCGAAGACCTCCTGCGGATCGAGCCGGAAGTCCGCGGCCACGGTACGGATCGCGTCCGCCCGAGGGACCTGGATGACGTAGTGCTCGCCGTGCTCAGCCATCGCCTGGACCTGGGAGTCGGTCAGGCGTCCCCCGGCACGGGAGAAGGACCGTACCCGCGAACGGATCGCGTGGGAACGGGGAGGGTGGACCTGCGCCATGGAGCTACTTGTCCTTGCCGGTGGGGGTGTCTGCGCCCAGCGCGGCGATGAAGGCCTCCTGGGGAACCTCCACGCGGCCGATGGCCTTCATGCGCTTCTTGCCCTCCTTCTGCTTCTCCAGCAGCTTGCGCTTACGAGAGATGTCACCGCCGTAGCACTTGGCGAGCATGTCCTTGCGCAGGGCACGGATGGTCTCGCGCGCGATGATGCGCGAGCCCACGGCGGCCTGGACGGGGACCTCGAACTGCTGGCGAGGGATGAGCTCCTTGAGCCGCTTGGTGAGCATGACGCCGTAGGAGTAGGCCGAGTCCTTGTGGACGATCGCGCTGAAGGCGTCCACCTTGTCCCCGTTGAGGAGGATGTCCACCTTGACCAGGTCCGCGCTCTGCTCGCCGTCGGGCTCGTAGTCCAGGGAGGCGTAGCCGCGGGTGCGCGACTTCAGAGCGTCGAAGAAGTCGAAGACGATCTCAGCCAGCGGCAGGGTGTAGCGCATCTCTACCCGCGTCTCGGACAGGTAGTCCATCCCCTTCATGGTCCCGCGCCGCGACTGGCACAACTCCATGACCGTGCCCACGAACTCGCTGGGGGTCAGGATCGTGGCCGAGACCACCGGCTCGCGCACGTCCAGGATCTTGCCCTCGGGGAACTCGCTCGGGTTGGTCACCGTGTGGACCACGCGGTCCTCGGTGGTGACCTGGTAGACCACGGAGGGCGCGGTGGAGATGATGTCCAGCCCGAACTCGCGCTCCAGGCGCTCCGCGATGATCTCCAGGTGGAGCAGGCCGAGGTAGCCGCAGCGGAAGCCGCGGGACCATGGGGGGGGTTACCCGCGGGGGAAGCCGAAGCCGAGGGCCACCGAGGTCTCCGGCTCGTAGGTGAGCGCCGCGTCGTTGAGCTTGAGCTTGTCCAGGGCGTCACGCAGCGCCGGGAAGTCTGAGCCGTCCACCGGGAACAGGCCGGAGAAGACCATGGGCTTGGGGTCCTGGTAACCGGCCAGGGGCTCGGCGGCCGGACGAGCCGCCGTGGTGACCGTGTCACCCACGCGCGACTGGCGCACGTCCTTCACGCCCGTGATGAGGTAGCCCACCTCCCCGGCGCCCAGTCCCTGGGTGGGAACGGGCTCGGGGCTGATGACGCCGATCTCCAGCAGGTCGTGGTCGGCACGGGTGGAGAGCATCTCGATGCGCTCACGAGGCTTGAGGGCACCGTCGACCACGCGCACGTAGGTGACCACGCCGCGGTAGGTGTCGTAGACGGAGTCGAAGATCATGGCGCGGGCAGCGGCGTCGGGGTCCCCCACCGGCGCGGGCACGGCCTGCACGATCCGGTCGAGCAGCTCAGGCACGCCCTCGCCCGTCTTGCCCGAGACCTTGAGGACGTCGGACGGGTCGCAGCCGATGATCGAGGCGATCTCCTCGGCGTGGCGCTCGGGCTCGGCGGCCGGCAGGTCGATCTTGTTGAGCACCGGGATGATGGTGAGGTCGCCCTCGATGGCCATGTAGAGGTTGGCCAGGGTCTGGGCCTGGACCCCCTGGGCGGCGTCGACCAGCAGCACCGCGCCCTCGCAGGCGGCCAGGGACCGGTTGACCTCGTAGGAGAAGTCGACGTGGCCGGGGGTGTCGATCATGTTGAGGGCGTAGGTGCGCGCGCCCTCGGGCCCCTCGACGGTCCAGGGCATGCGCACGGCCTGGGACTTGATGGTGATGCCACGCTCGCGCTCAATGTCCATGCGGTCCAGGTACTGGGCGCGCATGTCGCGGGGCTGGACCACGCCGGTGGCCTGCAGCATGCGGTCGGCCAGGGTGGACTTGCCGTGGTCAATGTGGGCGATGATCGAGAAGTTCCGCAGCAGCTCGGGCGGGGTTGAGGCGGGCTGGATGCTCGCGATCTGCTCGGGCGTGGGGATCGGTGACACGTGTGCTCTTCCAGGACGGGACAGCGCCTGGGCGTGCCAGGAGGCAGGCCGGTGCTGTCGGTGTGGCGGACTCTGGGGCAAGTCTCCCACGCGCAGGCCTCAGCGCCGCGCCCGACGGGTGTGAGTCATTACTTACCGGACGTTCCTCCCCCGACCAGCCCGCGAGTCAGCCAGGCAAGCCTCACCTCACCGGTATGCGATGATCGGCCCATGATCGACCGCATCCTCGCTCTGCCCTGGGGGTGGGCCTTCCTCTTCCTGTGGGTCAGCGTCATGGGTAGAGCCAACGGCACCTACTGGATCGGCCGCGAGACCGCCAGCCACACCGAGCCCCCGCGGGGCCGCCCGGCCCCGGCCGTACCCGGTGGGCCGGGGTGCTGACCTCGGCGGCCTACGCCCGCGCCCAGCACCTGGCGGAGCGCTGGGGCGTCCTGGCGGTCCCGTTGTCCTTCCTCACCGTCGGCACCCAGAGCCTGGTCCAGCTCTCGGCAGGTGTCAGCCGTATGCCGCTGCGCCTGTACCTACCGGCAGTGAGCGTGGGCTGCGCGATCTGGGCGGCGATCTACTCCACCGTCGGCCTGGCGGTCTTTGCCACGTGGATGGAGGTACGGCCGGAGGCGGGGGGGTGGTGGGCGGTCGCCGTCGTCGTCGCCCTGGCCGCGCTCATCATCTCGCTACGACGACGTTCCGCCTCCTCGCCAGTGTGCAGCCGCGAGCCCGAGTGCGCACCTGGGGACTGCACACCGGCCGCCGCACCTGCACACTCGACGCACGGCCTGGCCCCCGCAGCGTCTCACGATGCTGACGCCAACTTGTCCGAGCCCGCCCCTTCGCTCTAGCCTCAGTGCCGTGACCGCACTCCGCAACCGTCAGTGGTGGTGGGTCCCCTCAGGGGGAGCCACTCCCCCGCGGTGGCGATG
>OAXA01000124.1_pt1 | contig 13717 bp, 10 predicted proteins | sample 1501441 | NCBI WGS metagenome assembly OAXA01 (sample SAMEA2580299, study PRJEB22360) | human gut metagenome | biome: human gut; feature: human-associated habitat; material: faeces | place: Denmark | collected 2008/2010
AGCGCAGTGCGGCCGCGCAGGCTGCTGGGGCGTGTGAGGCAGCCTCGGCGGGCGTGCGCCCGGTCGTGGACACGGCAACCACTGGGAGTCGGCCACCCAGGCGCGCACCGCGCCAGGTACGCGGGCCCGGGCAGGCAGGGGACCCGGGCACAGCGAGCCCGCAGGCGCGGACCGAGGCGGCGATCCGCTCCAGCTGCGCGGCCAGGCCCGCCGGCAGGCCCGTACTCACGCGCTCACCGCCGTTCCGGCGCCGTCGGCCATGGACAGGGCGATCCCGTCCAGAATGTCGGACAGCGAGGTGATCGAGGAGGTCACCGGTGCCGGTCCCGCGGCGGTCTCAGCCATGACGCGCGCTACTACCTCGGACCACACCAGAGCGCCGGCGGCGATGACGTCGCGGCGACCGGGCCGTAGATAGGCCCACGACTCACGCTCAGCCGCGGTGGAATGCACGATCGCCTCGCATGAGGCCAGCATCGTCTCAGCCGGAACCACGGCGTCGTCAAGGGCCGCGGCATCGAAGTCGGCCAGCCCCAGGGCGTGGGCCGTCACGGTGGTGATAGTGCCCGCCAGCCCCACGAGCCTGGTAGCGGCGGACAGGTCGACGACGTCACTGGCCTGGTCCAGCAGCTCACGCACGTGCGCACGCGCCGCCGCCTCGGAGGCGGGCGTGACGCCGTCGGCCAGGTAGCGCTCGGTCACGCGCACCGAACCGGTGTCCATGGAGAAGGCGGCTTGGGGGCCGCTGCGTCCCAGGACCAGCTCGGTGGAGCCGCCGCCGAGATCGACGACGAGGTGGGGACCTTCCGGCTGAGTGCCAACGAACCGGTCCAGGCAGAGGGAGGAGCCGGAGAAGGACAGCCGGGCCTCCTCCTGCCCGCTGATGACCTCCGGCTCGATACCCAGGCGCTCGCGCACACCGTCGACGAAGACGGCGCGGTTGGAGGCGTCGCGCGTGGCCGAGGTGGCTACGAAGCGCATGCGCTCCACCCCCTGGGCGCGGCAGGTCGCCGCGTAGGAGTCCACGACGGCGAGGGTGCGTTCCAGCGCCGCCTCGTCCAGACGGCCGGTGCGGTCCACCCCCTGGCCCAGTCGGACGATCTCGTTGTCACGCACCAGCTGGGCGAGGCCGGTGCCCGCCTCGCGCGGGAGCAGGTCAGCCACGAGCAGGCGGATGGTGTTGGTCCCGCAGTCGATCGCGGCCACACGCGTCATGTCAGTTCTCCTCTAGATTGTCAGGTCCCACCGGTCCACCGGTCAGCAGCAGGCCAGCCGCTGTCAGGCCGGGGCCGCCGAGCAGCAAGGGCCGCCGAGCAGCAAGGGCCGCCGGGCAGCGCTCAGCAGCTGCACCGCTGCGGGTCCCACATCCCGCGCTCGCGCAGCACCTCCAGGGTGAGGTCACCGATGGGGTTGACGCCAGGGCCAGCGGCCAGGGCGTGGCCGAGCAGGGCGTGCAGGCACTTGACGCGGGTCGGCATGCCGCCGGCCGAGACGCCGTCGATCTCCTCCACGCTTCCCAGCTCAGCGCGACGTGCCAGGTAGTCCTCGTGAGCGCGGGCGTAGGCCGCGGCAAGCTCAGCGTCCTCGGCGAGCCGGGCGTTGTAGTCCTCCATGAGGTGCTCGGCCTCCAGGGTGGAACAGCCCTTCACCGCCGCCGGGTGAGTGAGGTAGTAGCTAGTGGGGAACGGTGAGCCGTCAGGCAGACGCGGAGCCGTGCGCACGACGGTCGGGCGCCCGCACACGCAGCGCGCAGCGATGGAGACGACGCCGCGCGGCACCCGGCCCAGCTGCTCACGCAGCGCCTCCAGGTCGGCCTGCGTCACCTCATCGCTGCGGGTACGGCCCGGCGTCGCCGCGGGCTCCTGGTCGGGAGCCTGACCGGGCTGGGCCGGGGTGCTCGTGTGCTCGGGCTGCGTGCTCATGGAGCTCCTTCGCGATGGGAGGGTGATGGGAGCGTTACTGTGCGCCGGACTCGTCGGCCGGCTCAGGCGTCGGGGTGGGGACGGTCGGGACCGCGGTGGACCAGCCACGCTGAGACTCCTCCGGCGGCGCCTGCTCATCGGTAGCCCCGGCGACCTCTGCCGACTCTCGCAGGACCGAGTACCACGGGCTGCCAGCCTCGGCCTCAGCCGCGGCCTTGGCCGCCGCCTTGGTCTGGTCCTCGAACTGGTCAGCGCCGACGACGACGTAGGTGGTCTCTCCCGGCATGACGTAGGACAAGCGCTCGCGCGCCTGAGCACGCACGTAGGCGTCGTCGTCCCACCGGGCCAGCTCTGACTCCAGCGCGGTGGAGGTGGCTCGCGCCTCCTGGAGCTGTCTCATGATCGCGTCGTACTGAGCCTGCTGGGACAGGTAGCCGCGCAGCGCCGGGAAGGTGATGACGAAGGCGAACAGGAGCACCAGAGCCAGGATGAGCACCCGGGCGGGCACGGCAATGCCGTCCGGGCCACCCAGCCGGAGCATCGTGTACTCCGGTGCTGTGCGGGCCGAGGGACGTACCGGCTCCTGGTCCTCACGCTCTTGGCGTGCACCTGCCTCTGAGGCTGAGGAGGAGTGCGCCGGCTGCGAGCCTGAGGCCGAGCTCGCGCGCGACTGGCCGGTGGCGCTCTCGCGTCCGCCCGGCCCCTGGCGCCCCGTAGCCGGCCGACCGCCAGCGCGCCCGCCCGGACGGGCGCCCGGGCGGGCAGGTGAGGGTCGGCGCGGTGTCATGGGGAGATCCTGCCTCACGGGCCTGGGAAGTGGCACCACGCCCTGCCGGTGCGTTGCTCACGCGTCTACTGCCACCGCGCCCGCAGACGACGACGGGATGCGACCTGATCGTCAGGTCGCACCCCGTCGGTGCGTGCGGCTCAGGGGTCACCCTGTGCCACGTGCAACCTCAAGCCAGGAGCTCAGCCCTGGAAGCGCGGGAAGGCGGAGCGGCCGGCGTAGACGGCGTCCTCGCCCAGGGCCTCCTCGATGCGCAGGAGCTGGTTGTACTTGTTGATGCGCTCGCCACGGGCGGGAGCACCGGTCTTGATCTGGCCGGAGTTGGTGGCCACGGCGAGGTCGGCGATGGTGACGTCCTCGGTCTCACCGGAGCGGTGGGAGGTCATCGTCTTGTAGCCAGCGCGGTGGGCCATCTCGACGGCCTCGAGGGTCTCGGTGAGCGAACCGATCTGGTTGACCTTGACCAGCAGGGCGTTGGCGGCGCCGAGCTCGATGCCCTTGGCCAGACGCTCGGGGTTGGTGACGAAGAAGTCGTCACCCACGAGCTGGACCTTGTCACCGATCTCCTCGGTCAGGTGCTTCCAGTCATCCCACTCGTCCTCGCTCAGCGGGTCCTCGATGGAGACGATCGGGAAGTCCTCAACCAGCTTCTTGTAGTAGGCCACCATGGAGGCGGTGTCCTGGGCCTCGCCCTCGAAGGCGTAGGTCTTGGTCTCGGCGTCGAAGAACTCGCTGGAGGCCACGTCCATGGCCAGAGCGACGTCAGCGCCCGGCTTGTAGCCGGCGTTCTCGATGGCGGCGCAGATGAGCTCCAGGGCCTCACGGTTGGACTCAAGGTTGGGGGCGAAGCCGCCCTCGTCACCCAGGCCGGTGGACAGGCCCTTCTCCTTCACCACGGCCTTGAGCGAGTGGTAGACCTCAGCACCCATGCGCAGGGCCTCGCGGAAGGACTTGGCGCCGATCGGGGCGATCATGAACTCCTGGATGTCCACGTTGGAGTCAGCGTGGGAGCCACCGTTGAGGATGTTCATCATCGGCACGGGCAGGACGTGGGCGTTGGGGCCACCGACGTACTGGAACAGGTCCAGGCCGGCGGACTCAGCGGACGCCTGCGCAGCGGCGAGGGAGACACCCAGGATGGCGTTGGCGCCGAGCTTGCCCTTGTTGGGGGTGCCGTCGAGCTCGATCATGAGGCGGTCCAGGCCGCGCTGGTCAGCGGCGTCGTAGCCGATGATCTCGGGGGCGATGACGTCGTTGACGTTGGCAACGGCCTTCTCAACGCCCTTACCCAGGTAACGGGACTTGTCGCCGTCGCGCAGCTCGACGGCCTCGAAGGCGCCGGTGGAGGCGCCGGAGGGGACGGCAGCGCGGGCGGAGGCGCCGTCCTCAAGCAGGATCTCGACCTCGAGGGTCGGGTTGCCACGGGAGTCGAGGATCTCGCGTGCGTGAACGTTCTCGATGAGGGCCACTGTGGGTGCTCCTTGTTGGATTGATATCAGGATGCAAGGCCCAGACTACCGGGCCTGCCCCTCAGGCACGAGGGCGGAGGTCCCCCGTGATTCCCATGTTCACGCCGGGCGTGACGTTTGCCTCGCCCGAATCACTCCTGGGCGCCGTCAAGCGAGAGGGCCGAGGCGTCCTGGATCTCCCAGGGACGCTCGGCGGCGTAACGCGGCGAGGCCGTGGGCTGGAAGGACTGGGCCATGGCGGTGAAGTCGGCCTGCGCCTGCTCAGCCTCATCGGCGCTGACGCCCTGAAGCTGCGCGCTGATGGCGGACAGGCGGGCGATGGTCTTGGCGCCCTCGGAGAAGGAGGAGGCCTCAGGGTTGGCCTGGGCGAGGATCGTCTCCACGTCCGCGTCAGGCACCGACAGCCCGTACTTCTCGGCCAGCTCGAAGTAGACCGGCGCCTGGAGCAGCCCGTTCAGGACGCGGTCGCGCGTCCACCCCAGCGGGGCAAGGTCGCTGGTGGCCTCAGCCAGATCAGTCTCGGAGACGCTGATCTCCTGCTGAGCGCCGTCCAGCCCCGTGAACTGCGCCACGGCGGCCTGGCCCGGGTGCACGGAGCAAGCGGTCAGGGCCCCGCTGGCAACAAGAAGGACGCCGGCAGCGAGGGCACGCACGCGGCGCGAGGCGGTGGTGAGCACGAGGATCTCCTTGTGACGAGGCGTCGGGACAGGCACATGGTAGCCCGCCCGGCGCAAGGCTAGCGGCGGCGTCGGTAGGTCGTGGCCTCGACCTCGTAGTCCTTGTCCCCCTCGACCACCGCACGCAGCAGCACCTCGGCCCAGCGCAGCAGGGCCTCGCCCTCCACCGGGCCCCCACCCATCCGGGCCGTGCCCGGGGCCGGCACCACAATGGTGCGAGTGGCGGGCTTGAGCGTGGTGCCGGGGTAGAGCCGGGTCAGCCGCATACGCGCGGACTCAGCCAGGTCCAGCGGCGCGAAGCGGATCGACTTGCCCTGCGCCACGATCTCGCGCACCCCCAACCGGGCCGCGAGCGCACGCAGGCGCGCCAGGGCCGCCAGACGCTGGGTGGGCTCGGGAACCGGACCGTAGCGGTCGGTGAGCTCGTCCAGGACGTCGGCGACGTCGTCGTCGCTACGAGCGGCAGCGAACTTGGTGTAGGCCTCCAGACGCAGGCGCTCGTGGGGGACGTAGTCCTCGGGGATCGTGGCGTCCACCGGCAGCTCGACCCGCAGGTCCTGGTCGATCTCCGCCTCGGCCTCAGCGGCGTCGCCAGCGGTCTCGGGGTTGATCTTGAGGGCCTTCTTGTAGGCGGCCACCGCCTCAGAGACCATGCGCACGTACAGGTCGAATCCGACCCCGGCGATGTGCCCGGACTGCTCACCTCCCAGGAGGTTGCCGGCCCCGCGGATCTCCAGGTCCTTCATGGCCACCTGCATGCCGGCGCCCAGGTCCGTGTTCGTGGCAATGGTGCGCAGACGCTCCAGGGCGGTCTCGGTCAGCGGCTTGTCCGCGGGATAGAGGAAGTAGGCGTAGGCCCGCTCACGACCGCGCCCCACGCGTCCGCGCAGCTGGTGGAGCTGGGACAGCCCCATGCGGTCAGCCCGGTCGACGATGAGGGTGTTGGCGTTGGACACGTCCAGGCCGGTCTCCACAATAGTCGTGCACACCAGGACGTCGATCTCCTTGTGCCAGAAGTCGTCGATGACCTGCTCCAGGCGTACCTCCCCCATCTGCCCGTGGGCGGTGGCCACACGCGCCTCGGGCACCATCTCCTGGATGCGGGCGGCCACACGGTCAATGTCCTCCACGCGGTTGTGGACGTAGAAGACCTGGCCGTCGCGCAGCAGCTCACGGCGGATCGCGGCCGAGACCTGCTTGGTCTCGTAGGCACCCACGTAGGTCAGGATCGGGTGGCGGTCCTCGGGCGGGGTGGCCAGCGTCGACATCTCGCGCAGGCCAGTCACCGCCATCTCCAGGGTGCGCGGGATCGGGGTGGCAGACATGGACAACACGTCCACGTCCGTACGCAGGGCCTTGAGGGTCTCCTTGTGCTCAACCCCGAAGCGCTGCTCCTCGTCGATGATGACCAGCCCCAGGTCCTTGAAACGCACCTGCCCGGTGATGAGGCGGTGGGTGCCGATGACGACGTCGATCGCCCCGGATGCCAAGCCCTTCAAGACCTCCTCGGACTGGCTGGCCGACTGGAAGCGCGAGAGCTGGGCCACGCGCACCGGGAAGCCCGCGTAGCGCTCGGTGAAGGTCTCGGCGTGCTGGGAGACCAGCAGCGTGGTGGGCACGAGCACCGCCACCTGCTTGCCGTCCTGGACGGCCTTGAAGGCGGCGCGCACCGCGATCTCGGTCTTGCCGTAGCCGACGTCGCCGCAGATGAGGCGATCCATGGGCTGGGCCTTCTCCATGTCCGACTTGACCTCGTCGATCGTGGCAAGCTGGTCAGCGGTCTCGGTATAGGGGAAGGACTCCTCCAGCTCGGACTGCCAGGGGGTGTCCGGGGCGAAGGCGTGGCCGGAGGTGGCCGAGCGGGCGGCGTACAGCCGCACGAGCTCGCCGGCGATCTCACGTACGGCCTTGCGGGCCTTGGACTTGGTCTTGGCCCAGTCCGCCCCGCCCATCCTGTTCAGGGTCGGGTTGTCCCCGCCCACGTACTTGCTCACCTGGTCCAGGGCGTCGGTGGGCACAAGCAGGCGGTCGCCGGGCTGGCCCCGCTTGGAGGGGGCGTACTCGATGACCACGTACTCGCGGGTGGCGGCGTTCTTGCCGGTGCCCACGTTGCGGCGCATGAGCTCAACAAAGCGCCCCACACCGTGCTGGGCGTGGACCACAAGGTCACCGGAGTGCAAGGAGAGCGGGTCGACGCTGCGCCGCGAGCGCCGGGCGGGCATCACCTTGCGCGAGCGCGGCCCGGCCGAGGCTCGCCCGGTCAGGTCAGACTCGGCAATGAGGGCCAGGCGCAGGTCCTCGGCCACGAAGCCGTGACCGGCGCTGGCCTGCGTGACGCGCACGACGCCGTCGCCCTCCACCCCGCCGTCATCGCGAGCCGCGCCGAGGTCTGCGGGCTCGTCAAGCTGGGTGACGATCCGGGCCGGCACTCCGCCGTCGCCCAGCAGCTGGGCCATGCGCCGGCCGGGGCCGGGGCCATCGGTAGCGACGACGACACTCCAGCCCTCGCGCGCCAGGCGGCCCAGGTCCGTGACCGCCTCGTCAAGGCTGCCTGCGTAACCACGCGGGTCACGCAGGTCGAGCTCGACGGTGTCCGGGCTGGCCTTGAGGGAAGTGAAGGACCACCAGCCGCGGTTGGTGGACAGCGCCAGGCCGCGTGCCTCGGCCAGGTGAGCGAAGGCGGCGGCGGACAGGTCCACCGGAGCCTGGCCTCCCGAGGCGGCCGAGGTCCAGGCAGCGGCGAGGAACTCCTGGGTGGTGGCGGTCAGGTCCTCGGCCCGCTTACGCACTCGCTCAGGCTCCAGGCCGACGACGAGCCGGTCACCGACGAGGTCAAGCAGGGGCACCATCCGGGGCACGAGAACAGGAGCGAGGGACTCCATCCCCTCAACCGGGATGCCGGCGGCGATCTTCTCCAGCATGTCGGCCGCGGAAGGAATGACGCCCATAAGGCGCTTGGCGCGCCCTCGCACCTCCTCGGTCAGCAGGATCTCGCGGCAGGCGGTCGCGGTGACCGCACCGACCTCCTCGATCGTGCGCTGGTCGGCGACGGCAAAGGAGGAGACGGACTCAATCTCGTCACCGAAGAAGTCCACACGCACCGGCCGGGGCTGGGTCGGGGGAAAGACGTCGAGGATGCCGCCACGCACGGCGAACTCGCCGCGGTTCTCCACCATGTCGACCCGCGTGTAGGCGGCGTCGGCCAGACGCTGGGCCGTGGCCTCCAGCCCGAGCTCCAGGCCCGGGGCCAGGTGGATGGGCTCGAGCTCCCCCAGGCCATCAACCACGGGGGCCAGCAACGCGCGCACGGGGACAACCAGGACCCGGATGGGGCCGCGCGAGGGGTCGGCTGCGGTTCCGGGACCGTCTGCGCCGGCGTCGCCGTCCTCGGGATGAGCCAGGCGACGCAGGACGGACAGACGGGTGGCCACGGTGTCCGCTCGAGGGGACAGACGCTCGTGGGGCAAGGTCTCCCAGGCGGGGAAAACAGCGACGTCACTCTCAGGCAGGTAGCAGGTCAGCGCCGCGGCGGTCTCCTCCGCCTCACGGGTGGTCGCGGTGATGACCAGCAAAGGTGTGCCCTGACTCTGGGACGCGGCGGCGTCTGGGCGCGCGGCGGCCGTGGCGTGGACGGAGCCGACGGCTCTGGCGACCCCGTCCTCACCCAGCGCCATGGCGGCCAGGACGGCTGGCCGGGCCCCACACGCGACCACGGTGGTGCGGTCCGTGCGCGCGGACGAGCCCGCGGCGCTCACGAGTGCGGCGGTCGTCGGGTCGGTCAGGAGAACAGGAAGGAGGGCGGTCAGTCGCATCGCCGGGGATTCTAGGGCGTGCGGGGCCGTCGCACGAGGGGCTGCGCTGCCCCTGAGCGCCCATCGCTACCCCTCTGCCTCCCCCGCTACCCCTTTGTTTCCTCCGCCACCCCGTAGCGCGCGTAGAGGGGGTGCGAAGGAAACAATGGGGTAGCGACAACACCGACCAGGCCCACACCCACAATGACGCCGCGCCACCACAAGCTGGTGACGCGGCGCCATACACGCGGGAAGGAAGGGAGGAGCTCCCGCAAGCCGGTCAGCTCCGCCACCCTGTGGTCATACACGCGGGAAGGACGGGAGGAAGAACAAGCAACGCCTCACACCCCAGCAGTCTCAAACAACGAGGGAACCACCCCATCATCTGCTGCTTCTTCGAAGTTCTCACTCATCACGTCAAGAACCTCGTTCAACACAGACAGCAGGCTCTTGACCAAAGGCTCGTCACCATTGAGAAGGTCGAGAGTCTGCCCAGAGACACCGCGTGGAGACAGGGACTCAACGAGCAAGATGCCCGATAACCCTCGCCCGTGCTCCAGCCGCTTTCCGACGATTGATCGGCTCATCATGCGATCCGCAACGTTCTCAGCGTCGAGAGGATCCAGCCCATATTCTTCGACCGCGCTTCTCACCCACTCGTCCCGATCACCCGACAACCCCGTGACAACTGCCGCACCGTTCTCCCATACCTGCGCGATCACCCCAACGTTGTCCGGATAACGAACCCGTCCCGCCGTATCAAGCTTTGGGTTGCGCGAAGCCCGAGCAACCTGAACGAAACCGCCATCCCGATGGAAGTACACCGTGACACGTGCCTCTGTAGGACGGGCAACAGTGTGGACAAAGAGCTCCATCGCGACCACACGCACCGCCTCGCGCAGCTCCCGGCGCCAACGCTCCTGGTGCTCAGATAGCCGATCGGCCTCGGCTAACAGCTGTTCTCGCGTTGGTCGGATTCTGACCTTCCACACCACTGACACGATCATGAGCACGATCGCCAAGACCAGAGCAGTCAGCCACCACCATGTACGTCCGTGCCACCCGGTGCTGTCCTCACCGTTGAAAAGGCTCGGAATGAGAAGAAGAAGCGCCGCCAGCAGCGAGAGCAGATCACTAGCGTTGCCCTCGATCCACCGGCGAGCCCGCAGCGTCAGAATTCTGTCTGTCGACGGCTCACCGCGCGGTCCACTCCCCATGACGACACCTATGCATATGTCAGCGAGGACTGACGCTGCACGAGTCCATCCGCCCGTTGACCCATGAGGTTCATGGCTGTGTCATAAATCCGGTCAGCGCGATCAGCGGCCGCTTGCGCTCCTTCTGCCTCCACACGAAGCGTGACAACCACTGAGCACAGGGATGACGCCGCCCGCACGTCATCGACGCAGACATCAGCAACATCCCGAACCGCCTCGACGAACATCTCGCGAAGAAGATCAGTCATCTCGTGCAGCTGATGCTGGTCTGAGACGCGCACGTAGGTTGTGGTCAGATAAGTCCGCTGTGCCATGTTGCCCCCCTCCCCGCTCCGGGCTGCTGACCTCCACACTACGGCACGACGCCGCGCTCTCTCCACAGCACCACAGGTGCATCTGCACGATCCCCAGCCTGTCCGTGGTTTCCCTTCCCCCGCCACCCTTTCCCTTCCGTCGCCACCCCTTCCCGTCCTCCGCCACCCCGCAGCGCGCGCAGAGGGGGTGCGAAGGAAACAAAGGGGTAGCGGCAGAAGGAGAGAGGTAGCGACCGCAGACGACGGGTAGCGACAAAAACAGAGGGGCAGCAACAACACGGACCAGACCCACACCCACAACGACGCCGCGCCACCACAAGCTGGTGACGCGGCGTCATACACGTGGGAAGGAAGGGAGGAGCTCCCGCAAGTCGGTCAGCTCCGCAACCCTGCAGTCGTACACGCGGGAAGGCAGGGAGGAAGAGCAGGCAACGCCTCAGACCCCGGTTACCTCACGCAAGGAAACCCGGCAGGCAACGCCTCACACCCCAGCAGTCTCGAACAGCGAGGTCACCGACCCGTCGTCGAAGACGGCGCGGATCGCCCGGGCCAGCAGCGGGGCGATCGGCAGCACCGTCAGCTGGTCGAAGCGCTTGACCTCAGAGATCGGCAGGGTGTCAGTGATGACAACCTCACGCGCACCCGAGGTGGACAGACGCTCCACGGCCGGGCCGGAGAGCACGCCGTGCGTGGCCGCGACGATGACGTCCTTGGCGCCGGAGTCCAGCAGCACCTTGACCGCCTTGGCGATGGTGCCGCCGGTGTCGATCATGTCATCAACCAGGACGCAGGAGCGACCCGCGACCTCACCAACCACGCGGTTGGCCACCGACTCGTTGGGCCGGGTGATGTCACGCGTCTTGTGGACGAAGGCCAGCGGCGTGCCTCCCAGGGAGTTCGCCCAGCGCTCAGCCACACGGATACGGCCCGCATCCGGCGAGACCACGGTGGTGTTGGCAGGATCAACCCGGCCGCGGATGTAGTCCACGAGAACCGGCTGGGCCCACAGGTGGTCCCAGGGCCCGTCGAAGAAGCCCTGCTCCTGGCTGGTGTGCAGGTCCACACTCATGAGGCGGTCGGCACCGGCCTGCTTGTACAGGTCCGCCACCAGGCGCGCGCTGATGGGCTCACGCCCCAGGTGCTTCTTGTCCTGGCGGGCGTAGGGGAAGAAGGGCGCCACCACGCTGATACGCTTGGCCGAGGCACGCTTGAGCGCGTCGACCATGATCAGCTGCTCCATGAGCCAGTCGTTGACGCGGTCGCCGTGAGACTGCATGACGAACACGTCGCAGCCACGTACGGACTCGTTGAAGCGGACGTAGGTCTCGCCGTTGGCAAAGTCGTAGGAGGTCGAGGACAGCACCTCCGTCCCCAGCTCGGCTGCGACGTCGGCCGCCAGCTGGGGGTGCGCGCGCCCCGAGACGATGACGAGTCGCTTCTCGCCGCTGGTGATGATGCCCGTCATGAGCGAGTACCCCTCTCGAGTCCCCTGGGGACCTGGTTCCTGCGTGTGGAGTGTCCTGTCACGCGATCAGTGCCGTGCCTGGTCCACGGCAGCTGAGGTCTGTGGTTCGTTGGCGTCAAGCTGGCTGTATGGCGCGACGACGGCGCCTGCCGGGACGTCAGCGTCCTCAAGAATGGAGTATGCCCCGACGACGGCGCCCTGCCCGATGCGGGTGCGTCCACGCACGAGCACACCGGGCTCCAGCATGACGTCCTGGGCCAGCGTGGCGTCCACGTCCACCCAGGTCGAGGCCGGATCGGCCACGCCGACGCCCTGAGCCATCCACCGGGCCAGCACGCGCCGATTGAGCTCAGCGCCGAGGCTGGCCAGCTGGGCCCGGTCGTTGCAGCCCTCGACGAGCCAGTGATCGCTCACGGTCAGCGCGGAGGTGGAACGCCCGGCCTGCCAGGCCGCGGCGACGACGTCGGTGAGATAGACCTCGCCCTGGTCGTTGTCCGTACCGAGGCTGGCCAGGGTGCGGCGCAGGAAGGCGGCGTCAAAGACGTAGACACCGGCGTTGATCTCACGCACCGCCCGCTGGGCAGGGGTGGCGTCCCGGTGCTCGACGACGGCGGCCACAGCCAGCGGGTCAGCGTCCGGGGCGCTGGTGGTCGCCCGGATGACGCGGCCGTATCCGGTGGGGTCCTCCAGCTCGGTGGTCAGCAACGTCACGGCGTCACCGCGGTCCACGTGCTGGGCGACCAGCGCCTCCAGTGTGGCCGTGTCCAGCAGGGGGACGTCACCGGAGGTCACGACGACGGCGCCGTCCAGGTCCCCAGGAAGCGCCGCCAGGCCGCAGGCCACGGCGCGCCCGGTCCCGGGGATCTCATCCTGGTCCGCGGGCACAGCATCCGGAGCGACCTGAGCCAGGTGAGCGACGACGGCGTCACGCTGGTGACGCACGACGACGACGAGGTGCTCGGGGTCCAGTCCACGAGCGGCACTGACTGCGTGGCCGACGAGGCTGCGTCCACCGATGCGGTGCAGGACCTTCGGGGTGGCCGAACGCATGCGGGTTCCCTGACCGGCAGCCATGACGATGACGGCAGCGGGGGCAGTGGGTACCACGGGTCCTCTTCTCGCTGGTGAGCGTGCCTGCCCCACGCGCGTGGGGACTGACACGGACGTATCGGGCGCAGTGCAAGGCCATTCTACGACGTCGGGGCGGATGCCACCCACCACGCCCTCCTGGGCCCGCACTCGCTCCGCCCCCAGGGTTCGAACCCGGGCCTCAAGGCTCCAAAGGCCTGCGTGCTGCCACTACACCAGGGCGGATCAGCCGTCGTCATCCTGCCCGTACGAGCGCGGGACGGCAAGGCCGTCACATCCTCTCATGCCCGCGCTGCCGGCGGCGCACGCAGAAGACGGCATGATGGTGTTATGTCGACCAAAGCGAGCAAACGGACCCGGATGAGTGCCAGCGAGAGGCGCGAGCAGCTGATTGACGTCGCCCGCGGCCTGTTTGCCGAGAAGGGCTTTGACGGCACCTCCATCGAAGAGGTCGCCAGCCGCGCCAAGGTCTCCAAGCCCGTGGTCTACGAGCACTTTGGCGGCAAGGAGGGCCTGTACGCCGTCATCGTGGACCGCGAGCTGAGCACGATCTCCTCCACCATCACCGCGGCCCTGTCCTCCCCGGCCCCGCCCTCGGCCGTGGTCGAGCGCGCCGCGCTGGCGCTGCTGACCTACATCGAGGACTCTCCCGACGGCTTCAGGTTGCTGTCCTCCTCCACCGACCGCGCGGCCGGGACGTACTCGACCCTGCTGGCCGACGTCGCGATCCAGGTCTCAGGGATCCTGGCCGAGCAGTTCTCGGCCCACGACCTCGACCCGCGCACCGCGCCGCTGTACGCGCAGATGCTCGTGGGCATCGTCTCCTCACCGGCCTGGTGGTGGCTGGAGAACCGCCGGATGAGCAAGGAGGAGGTGGCTGCCCATATGGTCAACCTCGCCTGGAACGGGCTCAAGGCCATGGAGCCGCGGCCCCAGCTGCGCGAGCACGCCGACAGCGGCGACGACGAAGCCACCAGCACCGGCCA
>OAXA01000137.1_pt1 | contig 13199 bp, 8 predicted proteins | sample 1501441 | NCBI WGS metagenome assembly OAXA01 (sample SAMEA2580299, study PRJEB22360) | human gut metagenome | biome: human gut; feature: human-associated habitat; material: faeces | place: Denmark | collected 2008/2010
CCTCGGCTCGATCCCCTCACGGCCGCCGTGCCCGCGCAGGAGGAGGCCGACGCCGTCGGCACGCAGGCCGCGCAGCCGCCTAGCGAGCCCGGCCAGCCCGCCGAGCCCGGCAGTGAGGAGGCCGCGGCTGACTCGGCCGGCACGCAGCAGGCGCTACCGGATATGCCTGCCGCCTCGCCCAAGGCCCGACGTCGCTCGCGCCGCTCCGTTCCCTCCTGGGACGAGATCGTCTTCGGCGCCAAACCGGAGTAAGCCCCGGTCTGAGTAGCCCGTGCCGGGCCTGAGTAGCCCCTGCCTGCGCTGGCTCAGCCCGCCCGGGTCAGAAGCAGGGGAACGCTCATCTCCGCCTGGGTGAAGGACCCGTGCACCCCAGGCATGGCGATTGCCTGCTCGCTGTGGACACGTGGGTCCACCACCACCCAGGCCCCGTCCATCGCCACCAGGACGTCGCCCAGCACGGAGCGGGCCCGTGGACCCACCGGCCCCAGGGCTTGCTCCGCCTCGTCCCAGGTCCCCACCCACAGGGCCCGCTCCCCCAGCACCCGGCGCCAGCGCTCGGCCACCTCCTGGGCGATCTCGGCGTCAGCGCCGGGAACGTAGAGCTGGCTGAAGCGAGGCTCACCGGCCAGGCCGATGACGTCCTTGGCGAGCTCAGGCTCCTGCGTGACGTCGATGCGCAGGTCCTGACTCGTGTCCACCATGCCGTGGTCAGCCGTGAGGATGATGCGGGTGCCCCGCGGCACGCGCCGGGCCAGCTCAGCCATCGCCGCGTCCAGACGCTCCAGCTGTGCCAGCCACTGCGCTGAGCGCCAACCGTGGCCGTGCCCGGCGTGGTCGAGCTCGCCGACGTAGAGGTAGACCAGCCGCACGCCGCGGCGCAGGGCTCCTGCTGCCAGGGCCGGCCGGCTCTCCATGAGGTCGGCTCCCAGGTGAGGAGTACCGCGCAAGCCCGCCTCCGTCAGCCCCGAGCCGGCAAAGCGTGCCGGGCCGATGGTCACGGCCAGCGGCGCGCTCTGCCCCTTGGTTGAGCGCGTGACGCCCTCGGCCAGCTCCAGACGCTGGAAGAGCGTCGGCACGTCCTGCCAGGCCCGCGGCTCAGGTGCGCGGCCCTCCCAGGTGATGAGGCAAAGGTTGTCCTCGTGGCTGGGCGCGCCCGTCCGGCGTGCTCGGTCAATGAGGGGACTGAGGACGCTGTAGCCCACCATCCCCGTCACCCCGGGCGTCGCACCCGTTCCGAGCGTGGTCAGCGCGGCCGCCGTCGTCGAGGGACGGCAGGTCACCGCAGCCGGTCCGCACGCGCTGGCCTGCGCCTCAGCCAGCCAGGAGCGAAGCGTCGGGGCGTGTCCCTTGCGCTCACACAGCAGCTCCAGCCCGAGCCCGTCAACAAGGACGATGACGACGCCTCCTCCCGATCCTGGGCCGCGATCCGACTCCTCGGCGATTCCCCAGGCCTGCGCGGCCTGGCGGGCCTCGCCGTCGGTCAGCACGCCCTCGCGCCCGGTGGGTGCCAGCGCCAGACCGGCACTGACCGCCCCGGCACCCAGGACCTGCCTGAGCTCAGGAAGCGCCTGCTCCTGGACGCCAAGCGGCCACGCCGAGGGAGCGTCGACGGCGTTCATGCGGCCTGGGCCACGCGGGCCGTCGCGGCTGACAGGGCCTGAGCGAAGACCTGGGCGCGGTGGACGGCGTCGTCCCCCTCGACTCCTGCGGCCACGCGCACCACGATGTCGTCAGGCATCGAGACTCCCGACAACCCGTGGTCCGCCTCGCAGGCCGGGTCCGGGCAGGCCACCGGCTCCAGCTCCATACGGCGTACTGCGCCCCAGGAGATCGCGATCGTGACCTCCGTGAGGTTGCCACCGTGCGCCGCCGGACGCGAGACCCCGTGCGTGAGCGCCACCGAGCTGATGCGTGAGACCGGGACGGCCTCACTGGTGGCGATGGCCACCGGCTCGCCGTCCTCCCCGACTGCGTCGTCGACGTGAACGATGATAAAGCGCGTGCGAGTCAGCGCCAGCACGGTGAGGTGACGGTGCACCGCCTCAGCGAAGGTTGTCTCTGGCTGGACGAGGAAGGCACCAGCCTCCTCCCCCGCCAGCGCCGTGGTGAGCACCCCGAGCACGACCTCCGGGTAGAAGCCTGCCCGGGCTACCTCCTGAGCCAGCGCGTGCGTGGAGTCACCACTGGTCTCACGCCCGCTGTGCGTCTGCTGCGTCGTCATGGAAACGATCATGCCATCTTCGCTCCCCCTGCCATCGGCGCCACCCACAGGGGTGGTGCCGTGCCCCGCTGTCCACAGGCTGCGCCGTCGTCCCTCTCACGCACGGGTGTCGCTGCCCCGAGGTGGCCGGTGAGCCCTGACAATGTGCCCATGTCGAAGTCCGCCACCACGACGCCCCCACCCATCGACGGCGAGATCGTCGAGCAGGACCTGTCCACCGAGATGCGTACCAGCTTCCTGGAGTACGCCTACTCGGTGATCTACGCCCGGGCGCTGCCTGACGCCCGTGACGGGCTGAAGCCCGTCCAGCGCCGCATCCTGTTCCAGATGGACCGCATGGGGCTGCGCCCAGACCGTCCGCACGTGAAGTCCTCTCGCGTGGTCGGTGACGTGATGGGGCGCCTGCACCCTCACGGTGACGTGGCCATCTACGAGGCGCTGGTCCGCCTGGCCCAGCCCTTCACGATGCGCCTGCCGCTGATCGACGGGCACGGCAACTTCGGCTCGCTGGACGACGGCCCGGCCGCGCCGCGTTACACCGAGGCCCGGCTGGCCTCTCCCGCGCTGGCGCTGACGGCGGACATCGACGAGGACACCGTCGACTTCTCCCCCAACTACGACTACACCCTCACCGAGCCCGACGTCCTGCCCGCCGCCTTCCCGAACCTCCTGGTCAACGGCACCTCGGGCATCGCGGTCGGCATGGCCACCAACATGCCTCCCCACAACCTCGTCGAGGTCGTCAGCGCCGCCCGTCACCTCATTACCCACCCCGAGGCGAGCCTGGAGGACCTCATGGCCTTCGTCCCCGGGCCGGACCTGCCCACCGGCGGCATGATCGTGGGGCTGGACGGAATCCGCGAGGCATACCGGACCGGACGAGGCAAGTTCCTCACCCGCGCCACCGCCCGGATCGAGAACATCACGCCGCGCAAGAAGGGCATCGTCGTCACCGAGCTGCCCTACCTCGTGGGCCCGGAGAAGGTGATCGCCCGGATCAAGGACGCCGTGAGCGCCAAGAAGCTCCAGGGCATCACGGACGTGGCGGACCTGACCGACCGCAAGAACGGCACGCGCCTGGTCATCGGGGTCAAGAACGGCTACAACCCCGAGGCGGTGCTCGCCCAGCTCTACAAGCACACCCCCTTGGAGGACTCCTTCGGGATCAACAACGTGTGCCTGGTCGACGGCCAGCCGCGCACCCTGGGACTGCGCGAGCTGCTCGACGTCTTCGTGCGTCACCGCATGACGGTGGTGGAGCGGCGCACCCGCTTCCGGCTAGGCAAGCGGCGCGAGCGTCAGCACCTGGTTGAGGGACTGCTCATCGCGATCCTGGACATCGACGAGGTCATCCAGGTGGTGCGCTCCTCCGACGACGCAGCCACCGCCCGCACCCGCCTCATGCAGGTCTTTGACCTGTCCGAGGCCCAGGCCTCCTACATCCTGGAGCTGCAGCTGCGGCGCCTGACCAAGTTCTCCGTCATCGAGCTGGAGAAGGAGCGCGACGAACTGGCCCGCGAGATCGAGCAGCTGGAGGCCATCCTGGCCGACGAGACGCTGCTGCGCGGCGTCGTCTCACGCGAGCTGGCAGCCGTGGCCGAGGAGTTCGGTACACCGCGCCGCACGGTCCTGCTGGAGGCCGCAGGTTCGGGGGCCGGCGCCCTGGCCGGTGGCGCGGGAGCTCCCGGTGGGGCCGGCGCCGGGGCCGGGCAGGCGATGAAGGAGGCCGTGGCGGCGAGCCTGGCGGCCACCGCCTCCCAGGTCCCGCTCACGGTTCCGGACGACCCCTGCCGTGTGCTGCTCAGCGCCACCGGGCTGGTGGCCCGGGTGGCTGGCGCCGAGGCAGTCCCACGTACCGGGGAGCGGCAGCGTCACGACGCGCTGACCAGCCAGGTGCCGACGACGGCGCGCAGCCGAGTCGGCGTCGTCACCGACACGGGGCGGCTGGTGGTCATGGAGGTGCTCTCCACTCCCGAGGTGCCTCGTCTGGAGGGGGCGCCGTCACTGGCTGGGGGCCAGCCCGTGGGCCTGCTCGTGGACCTGGAGCCCGGTGAGACAGTGGTCGGGCTCGTTCCTGTGGGCGAGGCCCAGCGCGAGCCCGTTGTGCTGGCGACGGCCGGCGGCGTCATCAAGCGGGTCAAGCCGGGCGATGAGCCCGCACGTGGCGAGAGCTGGGAGGTCATCTCGCTGGCCGACGGCGACCGTGTGGTCTTCGCCGGTATCGCAGCGGACACGGATGTGCTCACCTTGGTCACCGATGACGCCCAGCTCCTCCGCTTTGAGGCCTCAAAGGTCCGCCCTCAGGGACGCGGGGCCGCGGGCATGGCGGGGATCAGCCTGCACGAGGGTGCCCGGGTCATCGCCGGGGCATCGGTTCCGGCCGAGCTGCTCGCCGAGGCCGTCGTCGTCACGATCGCCGACGCCGAGGGGGCCCTGCCGGGGATGGACTCGGGCTCTGTCAAGGTCACTCCGCTGGACCGTTACCCGGCTAAGGGACGGGCTACCGGCGGTGTGCGTGCCCAGCGCTTCCTTCGCGGCGAGGACCAGCTGGTGGTTGCCTGGGTGGGTGTTGGCCCTGCGCGCGCGGTCGGCAGCGGCGGCCAGGGGGTGGCCCTGCCGGAGGTTGACGAGCGCCGAGACGCCTCGGGAACGGCGTTGTCCGCACCTGTGGCGGCTGTGGGGTAGCGCCGGCGGGCAAGACGACGGAACACGGATTCACCTCTCGACCGCACTCAAACATGATCAAGCACTAGCGTCCATGACCTGAGTGCGCTAGACTGTACACATGTTCGAACCAGCGCGTGCATCTAGCCGCCAGTCTCACCCTGCTGAGGCTGGCCGAGGCAGCACGCCCCTGCTCGTCAGCTGCCATGGGTCAGAACGCCAGGATGAGGTCCTGGACGCATTGGCTCAGGTGCCGCACTGGCTGGGCTCATTGAACGGATCGTCTCCCGCGCCCCCTGGCCGGACCATGCCGCCCGGGCAGGCGGTCCTGAGGCTCTCGGCCTAACCACAGAGCCCGCCACCGGCGTCGACCCGGGTGAGACGGACCTTTTCCGCTCGGTCAGTCTTAGCCCTGGCCAGGCGATGGCCGCGGCTGAGGCGCTGGCGCATCTGAGCCTGGATGCACTCAGCGAGCTGATCGCTGCCTGCGGCCGGCTCGCCTCGTGGGCCTCCTTCACCCAGGCGCTCCTGTGCGCTGGGATGTCCCGCCATCCGGAGCTTGCTCAGCCGGTCCCTGGCGCTGACGGGCGGCCAGGTCCTCTACCTCCCCAGGAGGAGGTCCAACGCAACGCCGCCAGCGAGATTGCTTGCCGGCTGGGCATTTCCCGGACACGTGCCACCACGCTGCTGACAACCGGCCAGTACCTGACCGAGCCCCATATGGCTCAGACGGCCTCCCTTGCTCGCAGCGGGCTCATCGACTCGGCGAAGGCCACCCTCATCACACGCCGGTTGGGGCAGGTGGAGGTTCACACTGCAACCGAGGTCCAGCAGGCCGTCCTCCCCCGCGCTCCTCACCGCACCCACTCCCAGCTGGCACATGACATTGACTCTGCCCTGACCTCTCTCGATCCAGAGGGCTCCAGCACGCGCAGAAAGCGGAACTCCGCAGGTCGTTACGTCAGTCGGCCCCGTCCTGCGGGCGAGGGTATTCACGAGATGAGGATGGTCCTTCCTACTCCTGATGCCTTCCTCATCGATGCCACCCTCGATGCCGTCGCAGGCTCGGCCCGGGCCGCGGGTGACAAGCGCTCCCTCTCCCAGCTGCGAGCCGACACCCTGGTGTCCATGAGCCTTCAGGTGCTACGCGCTGGTCAGCACCAGGCCGAAGACTCTCGGTTCCGGTCCCAGTCCCGGTCTCAGCTCCAGCCACAGCGCGGCACCCAGCCCCATCCCCACTCCTCGTCTCAGCACCAGCCCAGGCCAACCGGTGAAGCAAATCTACAGAGGCTCCTGTCAGGCGAGCCTGATCGCAATGAGGGTCTGCTGGGCGAGCTAGTTCCAGGTCTGCCTCTTCCCGGCGAGCCCGATCCGGGCCGGCTCCTGCCCGATGGCGTGCCGCTTGAACCTCTCCTCGCGAGCCTGAGTCAGCTCGTCGGCTCGACGAGCCCCTGGTGGACGCCCGCTGGTCACCCACCCGTCGTCTTTCCCCCAGGTCTCAAGGTCCATATCAACGTCATGGCCCCCATCGACCAGCTTGCAGCCGCCGCCTTGGCAGCAAGCCCTTGCCCTGCTGCTAGCCCACCGGGTGACGCCACGCTGGCCTCCGGCTCGCCCAGCACGCCCGGCTCGCCTAGCACGCCCAGCATCGGCAATATCGAGGCCAGTACCGTCATGCCCAGCGCCGCCACCCCCAACGCCGCCATACCCAACACGGTCATGCCCAGCGCCGCCACACCTGATGCCGCTGCCTCTAGTGCGACCCTGACCGCCGGGGGACGCAGCACGCCCGTTCCTGCCGTGATCGCCGTTGCCTTGGCCGCTGGCAGTACCTGGCGACGCCTACTCACTGACCCGGTCACCGGCGTCGTCCTGGACGTCGGACGCACCCGTTACCGTCCTCCGGCCGCGCTCGCCGACGCCGTACGAGCCCGGGATCTCACCTGCACCCACCCTGGTTGTCAGGTGCCCGCAGCACGCTGCGACATCGACCATATCCAGCCCTGGAGCGAGGGCGGGACCACCAGCCTGGATAACCTCACGGCACTGTGCGAGGCCCATCACCGCCTCAAGCACACTCCGGCTTGGTCCCTTACCCGCACGCAGGAGGGCTCCCTGGAGTGGCACACTCCCAGCCGCACCAGGTACCGCCGTACCCCGGACGGCACCATCACCGTCCTTCCACGCCGTGTCGGTCCTCGGCATCATCACCAGCCGGCCATGATCCTCCCCACCGGCGTCTCGCAGGCGCTGACCGACGCCGTCATCAACGAGCTCGAACGAGGGCTGCTTCAGGCCGCGCCGCACTCACCCACCAGGCCGCCCCGGCTAGAGAGTCGCGGTCCACGTCCTGGCGAGCCCATCGGGGCCTGGAGCACCAGGCCTCTGCCACCTGTCCTCCATCAGCTCGGCCTCGCAGCGCTACTGGATGAGGTGATTCCCTTCTGATCAGGTGATTGTCTTCTGCCAGACGCCCGATCAGGCCTCCCAGCTCAACGCCCAGCCAGACCGCTATCTAGACATCGAGACCGTAGAGAATCGAGCCACGCGTCGGGACGAACCCCAGCTCGCGATACAGGTCAACAGCCCCGGTCGGGTCATCAGAGTCGACCCCGGCGGCCGCGTACTCCATCCCGTCGCGTTGGTAGGCGCGCATGGCCGCCGTCAAGAGCGCAGGGGCGACCCCGCGGCTGCGATAGTCCGCCAGGGCTCCCAGCATGTCGGTGTAGCCTTCACGCCAGCCCAGCGCCTCCCAGTCCTGCTCGTAGCGTCCCGAACGCAGGTACCCGGCCACCCTGGCCCGGTCGCCAGAACGATCCACCGCGATGAAGCTCCACTCCGGGGCGAAGTAGGCACGCCCGGCACGCCATTCCTCCAGGCTCACCGAAGCGGCGCCAAGGCCCTCGGCATAGGCCTGGTTATGGGCGCGGTGGGCGGCCTCGTCCAGCTCCTCGCTCCACGGCTCGATCGACAGGAACCCATCAAGATCCACCTCGGGGATCTCCACGTCCAGACGACGGCGCACCTCGCGGTACCACCGCCGCGCCGTGAAGCCCAGCTCGCGCATGTGCCCCTTCATGCGCTCATCGTCCTCCAGCACCGTGGTCACGACGTGGGCCGGCGCCGTCGCCGTCGTGCTCCCCGGATCCGCCCCGGCACGCTCAGCACCAATGAGGTGACGCGCCCGCTCCGCCTGCCAGTGAAGCAAGGCTCCGCCGATACCTCGACGGCGCCACTGCGGGTCGACGACCCCCGTCATCGAGGCGTAGATCTCGTGCGCAGGCCGAATACGAACCAGACCGAAGGCCCGCATGACGCCGTCGTCGTCACGCCCGGCGACCCCGGAGTAGGTGGGATCGAGAAAGTACTCGCTCGTCTCCTGCGCTGTCGTGCGGTAGGGAGGATCGTCCTGAGCCTCCGCCCGCGCGATCAGCTCGGCCAGCTCACCGTTATCCCCCAGCCCCAGAGGCAACCAGGTCAGCACCGAAGGCAGGGACGAACGGGGACCGGGGCGGAGCATGGACCAGGGGCCGAGCCCTGTGCGTCGCGACGTACCGTAAACGGGAACCATCTCGCCTCCTTCGCAGATCACGGGCCTGGGGAAACCTGCCGCCGAGGGCCGTCTTGACCCTGGGTTCAGCATGATGCCGCCGTGCACGAGGTCTCGACCAGGCCCTGGCCTGGGCACAGACCTCTCGCACGCGTAGAAGCAGGTTACCCGAGTCGTGTGTCGGTCCTGCTACGGCCCGGCCTGCCCAGACCGGCCCCGCCTCCCGATACCCGCGGGCCCGGCACCCGCAGTGCCGGCCCACCGCCTCAGGCGTCGATGCGCTCGCGGTCGATGTCCTGAGCACCTTCAACGATGAAGTCTCGACGCGGCTCCACCGAGGAGCCCATGAGCAACTCGAAGACGTTCTCGGCCTCCAGCAACTCAGCCTCGTCACCCAGGGTGATCCTCCTGAGCGTGCGATGCTCGGGCTCCATCGTCGTCTCAGCCAGCTGGTGAGCGTCCATCTCCCCCAGGCCCTTGTAACGCTGAGGCTCCTTGAAACTGCGTCCCTGCTTCTCCAGCTTGCGCAACGTCCGGACGAGCTCGTCGTCGGAGTAGGTGTAGATCACTTCCTTCTTGCGCCGTCCCTGCGCCGAGACCTCGATGCGGTGCAGCGGAGGAACCGCCGCATAGACCCGCCCAGCCTCGATCATCGGTCGCATGTAACGGAAGAAGAGCGTGAGCAGCAGGGTGCGGATGTGGGCGCCGTCGACGTCCGCGTCCGTCATGAGAATGACCTTGCCGTAGCGCGCGGAGTCGAGGTCAAACGTGCGCCCCGACCCGGCTCCGACCACCTGGATGATGGCAGAGCACTCGGCGTTGCGCAGCATATCCGCCTGGGAAGCCTTCTGGACATTGAGGATCTTGCCGCGGATCGGCAGTAGAGCCTGGAACTCGGAGTTCCGGGCGTTCTTGGCCGTGCCCAGCGCCGAGTCGCCCTCGACGATGAACAGCTCTGAGGCGGCGACGTCGTCACTTCGGCAGTCCGCCAGCTTGGCCGGCAGGGTCGAGGTCTCCAGCGCCGTCTTACGGCGGGTGATCTCCTTGTGCATCCGCGCGCTGATGCGCGCACGCATCTCGCCGACGACCTTCTCCTGCAGCGCCCGGGACTGGGTCTTGAGGTCACGTTTGGAGGAGGTCAGCAGCGCGGTGAGCTCCTTCTCCACCACCTTGGCCACGATCTGACGGACCGGGGCGGTACCGAGCACCTCCTTGGTCTGTCCCTCGAACTGGGGCTCGGGCACGCGCACCGTCACCACGGCGGTCATGCCGGCCAGGATGTCGTCCTTCTCGATCTTGCCGTCGCGGGCGGTGACCTTGAGCGCGCGGGCGTTGGAGTCAATCTGCTTGCGCAGCACCTTGGTGACCGCCTGCTCGAAGCCGGTCAGGTGCGTACCGCCCATCGGGGTGGCAATGATGTTGACGAAGGAGCGCTCGATGGTGTCGTAGCCGATGCCCCAGCGCAGGGCGACGTCGACGCTGCAGGTGCGCTCGACCTCAACCGGCCGTAAGTGCCCGCTCTTCTTGTCCAGCTGCTGGACCGTCTCGGTGTAGGTCCCCTCCCCCGTCAGGCGGAAGGTGTCCGTCACCGAGGCGTCGGTCGCCAGGAAGTCGACGAAGTCCCGGGTCCCGCCCTTGGCCAGGAAGACCTCACTGCCCTCAGGCGCCTGGGTCTGCGAGGCGAACAGGTCGCTGGCTTCTTCCGTCGCGTTCTTCGCGCTGGCGCGCAAGGCGGGGTCGTCACCCGCGGCCCCCGAGCCCGACGGCGCAGCCTTCTCCGCCCGGGCGGCCTCCTCCGCGCTGCGCTCGTCAGTCAGAGTCAGGCTCAACCCAGGAACCAGGAAGCTGGTCTGGCGCAGCCGAGCCCGCAGCGCCGCGGCGTCGTACTCGCTCGGCCGAGGAAAGATTTGCGGGTCAGCCCAGTAGCGCACGCGCGTGCCGCTCACGCCCCGCTTGACCTTGCCGATCACCCGTAGCTCCGAGGCCTCGGCGTACTCGGTGAAAGGGGTATCCGGCCTGGGGTGAGCGGGATCGGGGTCGTCAAAGACGCCGGGGACCCCGCGGTGGAAGCTCATCGCGTAGGTCTTGCCGCCACGGTCCACGGCCACATCCATCCGCTCGGACAGAGCGTTGACCACCGAGGCGCCTACTCCGTGCAGGCCTCCGGCCGCGCCGTAGGAGCCACCGCCGAATTTTCCGCCCGCGTGCAGCTTGGTGTAGACCAGCTCGACGCCGGTCAGCCCGGATCCAGGCTCGACGTCAACAGGCACGCCACGTCCGTTGTCGCGGACCTCAATGGAGCCGTCCTCATGGACCGTCACCGCGATCGAGTCGCCGTAGCCCTCCAATGCCTCGTCGACGGAGTTGTCGATGATCTCCCACACGCAGTGCATGAGGCCCCGCTGGTCAGTGGAGCCGATATACATGCCGGGACGCTTGCGGACCGCCTCGAGCCCCTCCAGGACAGAGAGGTGACGGGCGGAGTAGGAGCTAGAGGAGTCGGCCACGTCCGAAACCTAGCCGATTGGCCCCCGCCCGTCTCACAGCCCGGCCTGCGGTGTTCGCCTCAGGCGCACCGCGTGCGCCAGGGGCGGAAAGCGGTGCCTCGTGGGGCAGAGCAGAAGGCGAGTGTGGTGTTGTAAGGACATGAGCCAGACAAGCACCCCAAGCCTGACGCAGGCACCTCAGGCCCCGGAGGTCCAGGATGCCTCCGCGACCGAGACGACGAGCCGGCGTCCCCTGACCACTGCAGACCGCTGTGACGTCTGCGGGGCCCAGGCCTTCATCCGCGTCGTGCTGGCCAGCGGCGAGCTGCTCTTCTGCGGTCACCACGGCCACGCTCACATGAGCGCGCTGGAGAAGCAGGCCCTGTTCATCCAGGACGAGACAAGCCAGCTGGCTGCCGACCTCTGAGTCGCAATCCGCTGCACGGGGATCACGACGCCGGCCAGACCAGCACGGTCCTGATCAGCACGGTCCCTCGGTCCCCAGTCATGATGACGACGGCGGGGCCGTCACCCGATCGGGTGACGGCCCCGCCGTCGTCTCACTGGCCGAGCCACTGGCCCAGCCAGTCCCGGTAGTCCTCAGTCCAGGTAATCGCGCAGCACCTGGCTGCGCGAGGGGTGACGCAGCTTCGACATGGTCTTGGACTCGATCTGGCGGATACGCTCACGCGTGACGCCGTAGACCTTGCCGATCTCGTCCAGGGTCTTGGGCTGGCCGTCAGTCAGCCCGAAACGCATGGACACCACGCCGGCCTCACGCTCGGACAGGGTGTCGAGAACCGCGTGCAGCTGCTCCTGCAGGAGCGTGAAGCTCACCGCGTCAGCCGGCACCACGGCCTCCGAGTCCTCGATGAGGTCACCGAACTCGCTGTCTCCGTCCTCGCCGAGCGGGGTGTGCAGCGAGATCGGCTCACGACCGTACTTCTGGACCTCGATCACCTTCTCCGGCGTCATGTCCAGCTCAACGGCCAGCTCCTCCGGGGTGGGCTCGCGGCCCAGGTCCTGGAGCATCTGACGCTGGACGCGAGCCAGCTTGTTGATGACCTCGACCATGTGGACCGGGATACGAATCGTGCGAGCCTGGTCCGCCATCGCGCGAGTGATGGCCTGGCGGATCCACCAGGTGGCGTAGGTGGAGAACTTGAAGCCCTTGGTGTAGTCGAACTTCTCCACCGCGCGGATCAGGCCCAGGTTGCCTTCCTGGATGAGGTCGAGGAAGAGCATGCCGCGACCGGTGTAGCGCTTGGCCAGAGAGACCACGAGGCGGAGGTTGGCCTCCAGCAGGTGGTTCTTGGCGCGCTGGCCGTCGTTAGAGATCCAGTGGAGCTCACGGCGGTACTTTGCGTCCAGCTCATTGCCCTCGGTACCCAGCAGGTACTCGGCATACATCCCGGCCTCGATGCGCTTGGCCAGCTCCACCTCCTCAGCAGCGTTGAGCAGGGCGACCTTACCGATCTGCTTGAGGTAGTCCTTGACCGGGTCAGCCGTCGCACCGGCGGTGACAACCTTCTGCGCGGGCTCGTCGCCCTCGTCGGAGTCCGAGACGGTGTAGGAACCATCCTTCTCCTTGGAGGAGGACTTGCGCTTGCCTGACTTCTTGGCCGCCGCCTTCTCGGCCTCCTCACGGCGCATGCGCTCCAGCTCACCGGTCAGCGCAGCGATCGAGGGGCTCATCTTGATGCCCTTGATGACCCAGCCTCGGAAGATGTAGCCGTTGTGGGTCAGGAAGTCACGGGCGACAACCGGCTCCTCCTCGTCAGGCACGACGAAGCGAGGCACCGGGCCGTGGCCGTAGGGTGCCAGGGTGATCGGGTTGTCCAAGGTACCGTCGCCGCTGATCTCCAGGCCCTCGACCGTCGTGCGCGAACGCACGTACAGCGTCGCACCGGGGGCCAGGCGCACACTCTTGAGACAGGCCGGGTTGTTGAAGGGGTGACGCTTGGAACCGTCACCGTCCTCCTCCAGCGTCACGTCCAGGTAGTAGTCGCGCAGCTCCGGGGCCGGCTCCGACTCAGACTCGTCCTCGTCGTCGGCCTCCGTCTCGGAGTCCTCCTCAAGGTCCTCGTCCTCATCGTCCTCGTCTGGGTCCTCAGCCTCGTCGTCGAACTCCTCGTCCTCGTCGAGGTCGAAGTCCTCGTGGTCCTCGGCGGTGTCGAGGTCGTCATCACCAAGGTCGCGGTGACGCGTAGCTGTGGAAGTAGCCACGGATTTCCTTTCACGTGGGCGGACGTCTCAGGCGGGAGCCGATGCTCGTGAG
>OAXA01000146.1_pt1 | contig 12789 bp, 7 predicted proteins | sample 1501441 | NCBI WGS metagenome assembly OAXA01 (sample SAMEA2580299, study PRJEB22360) | human gut metagenome | biome: human gut; feature: human-associated habitat; material: faeces | place: Denmark | collected 2008/2010
GAAGGCATCGACGAGGTCTTCGCGATGGAGGGGATGTGGACCCGATTCCTCCCCGTCGTCACCGAGATGATCGACGCCGTCAACAGCGGTGCGATCGGGGAGCCGACAGGTGTTCAGGGGGACTTGTTCGCCCTGCGCGATTATGACCCGGAGGACCGTCTCTTCTCGCCTGCGCTGGGTGGCGGAGTGACCCTCGACCTCGGTGTCTACGCCCTCGATTTCGCCATCCGGCTCCTCGGTGAACCCACCGAGGTCATCGCTCGTGGCAAGCACTTCCCGAATGGCGTCGACTCCGATGCCTCCCTGCTGCTGGCCTTCCCGAAGGACAAGTTCGCCACACTGGCGATCTCCCTGACCTCCGACGGCCCGGGACGCATGACGATCCAGGGCACTGACGGATGGATCGAGGTGGAGCCCCGGTTCCACCATCCCAGCCGCATCCTCATCCATCGTCGCGGGGTCATCCCGGAGGTCCACAACACTCCTGCCCTGGGACGTGGTTATGCCCACGAGCTCATCGAGGTCTGCGAATGCCTGCGGGCTGGGCGTACCGAGAGCCAGACGATGCCGCTGAATGCCACTCTGGCAGTGGCTCGCACGATGGCCAACATCCTCGACCAGCTCGGCGTCGAGAATCACGACGACACCGAGTTGCCGTCCTGATCCTGACCCCGATTCTCCCCCTGACAACGTGCATCGGGCGGCCACCTTTGAAGGGTGGCCGCCCGATGTTATGGGTCCATCAAACCTTCTCGACCTTCACGGCGAGGCCGAGCTCCTCGTCGCGGGACCACTGCTCGTCAGCCTCGCCGCGGTTGGCCGAGGTGGCCAGCACCTCGCCGGTGATCTCGTCGAGGTGCTCCTCGATTGCCACCGCCAGCTCACCGTCAGCCTGCCAGGACAGGCAGATGCGGTCGGAGACGTCCAGGCCGGCCTTCTTGCGGCTGTCCTGGATGAACCGGATGACCTCACGAGCCTGACCGGCGCGGGCCAGCTCCGGGGTGATCTCCAGATCCAGGGCCACCGTCTCACCCTGCTCGTTGAGGACGCTCCACCCCTCACGCGGACGCTCGGAGACAATGACCTCGTCAGCAGTCACGACCGCCCTGCCGCACTCGACCTCGGGCACCTCCAGCTCGACCGAGCCGTGGGAGGCCAGCCATTCTGGATCGGCAGCGGCGATGGCGGCAGCGACCTTCGGGGTGGCCTTGGCGTACTTCTTGCCGAGTGCCCGGAAGTTGCCCTTCGCGGAGTGGTCGACGAGGTCGCCGGCCGCGGTGAAGGAATCCAAGGCCATGACGTTGAGCTCGGAACGGATCTCGGCCTGCAGATCCTCATCCAGCTTGGCCAGGGCAGCACCCGAGATGAGGGCACGCGACAGCGGTTGACGAATCTTGGCCCTGGCCTCGGCACGAGCGCCACGACCCAACTCGACGATACGTCGGGCCAGATCCATCGACTCGGTCAAGGACTCGTCGATGACGGACTCGTCGGCAACCGGCCAGGTCGACAGGTGCACCGACGTCGGGCCCCCAGGATTCGTCGTCACGAAGAGGTCCTGCCAGACGCGCTCAGTGATGAACGGGACCATCGGGGCCATCAGACGGGTGAGTGTCTCGAGGGTCTCGTGCAAGGTCCACAGGGCGCTCTGATCGCCGTCCCAGAAGCGGCGACGGGAGCGACGCACATACCAGTTGGACATCTCGTCGACGAACTGGGCGATGAGGGTTCCGGTGCGCTGAGTGTCGAAGTTGTTCAGTGCTTCGGTGACCTCACGGACGAGGACGTTGGTGGCGCTAACCAGCCAGCGGTCCAGGACGTGGCGCCCGGCGACGGCCGGAGCCGCGGGAGCGGTGGCCGGGGACCAGCCATTGGCGCGGGCGTACAGGGCATGGAAGCTGACGGTGTTCCAGTAGGTCAGCAGGACCTTGCGGACTGTCTCCTGGATGGTCTCGTCACCGACGCGACGAGCGCTCCATGGGGAACCGTCAGCGGCCATGAACCAGCGCACCGCGTCGGCACCGTGCTTGTCCATGAGAGGGATGGGCAGCAGGATGTTGCCCAGGTGCTTGCTCATCTTGCGGCCGTCCTCGGCGAGGATGTGGCCCAGGCACAGCACGTTGCGATACGAGGACTCGTCAAGGACGAGGGTTCCGACGGCCATCATGGTGTAGAACCAGCCACGGGTCTGGTCGATGGCCTCACAGATGAAGTCGCCCGGGTAGTGGGCCTCGAACTTCTCCTTGGAACCGGGAACGTGCGGGTAACCCCACTGGGCGAAGGGCATCGAGCCCGAGTCCAGCCAGGCGTCGGCCACCTCGGGGACGCGGTGGTAGGTGTGACCGTCACGGGTGAGGGTCACCTCGTCGATGAACGGACGGTGCGGGTCCATTCCGGTGAGGTCGCGTCCGGCGTACTGGGACAGTTCAGCCAGGGACTCAACGCAGATGACGTCGGAGGGATCGTCGTCGTTGCGCCACAGCGGCAGCGGGGTACCCCAGTAACGCGAGCGGCTGACGGCCCAGTCGATGTTGTTCTCGAGCCAGTCGCCGAAGCGGCCGTGCTTGATCGTCTCGGGGTACCAGGTGGTGCCCTCATTCTGCTCGAGCAGCTGCTCCTTGACGCGGGTGGTGCGGATGTACCACGACGGTTGGGCGTAGTAGATGAGGTGGGTGTCACAGCGCCAGCAGTGCGGATAGGAGTGCCAGTGCATCTCGAGTCGGAACAGGATTCCGCGCTTGTCGAGGTCGTCGCACAGCGGCTTGTCAGCAGTCTTGAAGAACTGCCCACCAACCATCGGGACCGACTCGTCGAAGGTGCCGTCGGGACGGATCGGGTTGACCAGCGGCAGGCCGTAGCGACGGCAGGTCAGCAGGTCGTCGGCACCGAAGGCCGGGGCCTGGTGGACCAGACCCGTACCGTCCTCGGTAGTGACGTAGTCGGCGAGGACGACGAAGTTGGCGTCAGCAGGGGTTGGACGACCGTCGGTGGTGACGCGCTCGGTCCTGGGCCACTCCAGGAAGTCATAGGGACGCTCATAGGCCCAGAACTCCATCTCGGTACCCATGAAGGACTCGCCGGTCAGGCTCCACCCCTCACCCAGCACCTTCTCAAAAAGCGGCTCGGCGATGACGAGGTCCTCGGAGACCGGGTCGTCCCCGGAGGTGGTGGCGACGGCGTCGGAACCTTCGGGAACCGGATTCTGGTGGGCGACGACGTAACGCACCTCGGGATGCACCGCGACGGCGGTGTTCGAGATGAGGGTCCACGGGGTGGTCGTCCACACCAGCAGCTTGGCGCGACCGGCCAGTGGGCCCGAGGTCACCGGGAAGCGGACGAAGATCGACGGGTCGCGGTCGTCCTGGTAGCCCTGGGCCAGCTCGTGGTCGGACAGGGTCGTGCCACACCGCGGGCAGTACGGTGCGACGCGGTGGTCCTCGCCGAGCAGACCCTTGTCCCAGATCCGCTTGAGGCCCCACCACACCGACTCGACGTAGGACGGGTTCATCGTCCAGTACGCCTCGTCCATGTTGACCCAGTAGCCCATTCGCTCGGTGAGCTCGCTGAAGGCGTCGACGTGGCGGGTGACGGATTCACGGCACTTGGCGTTGAAGGGCTCGACGCCGTACTTCTCGATGTCGGGCTTGCCGGAGAACCCCAGCTCCTTCTCGACGGCCAGCTCGACCGGCAGGCCGTGGCAATCCCAGCCGGCCTTGCGGTCGACGCGGAATCCCTGCATGGTCTTGAAGCGGGGGAAGACGTCCTTGAAGACGCGAGCCTCGACGTGGTGGGTACCAGGCTGACCGTTGGCGGTCGGTGGACCCTCGAAGAAGGTCCACGGCTGGCCGTCCTTGGTGGCCTCCAGGGTCTTCTCGAAAGTGTGTTCCCGGGCCCACAGATCCATGATCTCGTGGTCCATCGCGGGAAGGTCAATCTGCGGCGGCACGCTGTTGTACTGCCGGCAGTCGTCAGGGCGGACTGAGTTCACATCGGTCATCGCGGTGGGCGGATCCTTCGTCTCGGGTCTCCGAGGGACGAGCACACCGGATTCTCCGGGTACCCGCGGTACCACCCTCCTTGCGCGACGTCGACGACGTCGGCCTCTCGGTTCGTCGATCGCTGCCGGTTCTACTGAGGTGGTGTGTGCACGTACCCGTTCTTCCGGCGACTCCGGGGTGATCGCCCCATCACTGCCTTGCGGTCGCAAGCATCCTACTCCAACTGGAGAGAGTTGTGACGGGTCTCCGGGCACGGTGGCAATGACGTCGCTCCACGGCGTCTTTGCCACCACCGACGCCACGAACGACCATCATGTACCGAAATGCCACACACCCGGGATATCCGCCTGCCCGCACGTAGACACGTGATCGAGGCGTCGTACCACAAACGCCGGTGGCACGCAGGTTTCAGAGTCAGCCACGGACCCCGGAGGAACCCCACCTGCCCATACCGGCCAGTTGGCCCCGTCCAAGCGGATCACCCACGGCTACACCACATGACGAGACCTCACCAGCGAAGTAGACATCCCCAGAAGGCAAAGGGTCCCTGAGAACACTGCAGACAATGCATCTGTGCGATCCTTCACCGGCCAAGACCACAGAGCTTCGAGACTCGTGGTGCTCCCCGCCACAAGACTCATGAGGACCCAGATAGTGGCAGGTAGGGCTGACAGCCTCTTGACACCAAGTGCGTTGGCGAAAAGGGTCACCCCAGACAATCCGACAATATTTCGCGTGGCAACCATTCCGACGGGAAGATCTCCCACATATGCCACGGTTCCAAGAAGCACGGCCGACGTCATTGACAAGAGGCAATCGGCAAGTGCAGTCCGCCGCCCCGATCCTACTTCCAGCCGCGTGTCACGCCGCGAAAGACACCAACCTTGCACGATGACCACGCACAAGCGAACTACGGCGGCATTAGGAACGTCAACACCCCTCCCGGTCAAAAACGGGGGGATCGTGACCATGACCTCGGAAGTGAGCCCGATGAGGACACAACAAACCACAGTAGCTGCAAGCAAAGATAACAGGGACCGATTTCGCGCCCATGCCCTCCAGCCCAGCACCACATTACGGCTCAACATGCCCGAAGCCGGGCTCGATCTTGTTCAATAATGCTGGCCTGTTTCTCGATCGGCAATCGATCGATGGATTTCAACCACTCACGAGCCTCTGGGGACAATGTCGCGTCTCGCGCCTCGATGCCGGAATGTTCCACCAACCAAGCGACAACACGCTCCTGGATATCTTCCACCCAGATCTCCACTTGGTCTTTACGAGCTTGGCATGGAGCAACAGCCATGCCATCTGCGACTGCTGACAGTGTGGGTCCTGCCGATTCAGACGCATTCTCTGCTGACGCCGACCACCAAACGGTTGTTTGAGTCGATTGTCCAGTGCCCTGCCGATATTCCCTTGGAACATGAATCCCGTTAGCCCTCCACGCAGCATCTGCCTTCTGCACTATGGGACCCAGGAGTTGGAGGTCCTGCGTCCCCCAGGTACACACCATGGGATCCTTCAAACACGTCTGTGTTCCAGTTCGAGGCACGGCAGGGAGAGCGCCCACACCCTCCACCTCACGGAACCCAATTAACACTGTTGAGACCAACCCGATAATCAAGACCCGGTCACGATGGCATTTGGGTGACGGCGCTCTCTACTCGCAATGAGCGCCATCATCGACACGACAAGAACGCCGCATGCCATCGTCATATCGGCCACAAGGACTCGCGGATCTAGCATCTCCCCCACATTGCAGCAGCTCATGTAATAGCCAACCAGATACCTCAATTCCAGTACCGATACGGCCGGGCCATAAAAAACGAGCACAAATGGGACCACAAGAGCTGTCGGTGCTGCCAATGCCAATGGCCATGACATTCTGATCACGGCGCCAAAGACGCCCTACGCGAACATCCAGACAACACCAATCAATGACATTCTTACAATTTGATCCCCAGATCCTGAAAGCAGAACTGAAACACCTACAGCCATTGCGGAGGGAACAACAGCAATTGCCCACCACGGCGCCACAATTCTCAACCGAGACCGCTTGTATAGTCTCTTTAAAATCTGGCCTTCGGTAAATCTTCGAATTTCCAAGCAAGCGCTCAGTGCGAAGGGCTCCGCAATCATCATGAATGCGTAAAGTATGCTGGAAGCTCGCTCAATAGTTGAGTGTGCCGGAAGATTCCCAAATGCTCCATACCACCACATGATCAGCATTACCGGCAAAAGACGCACACCATAAGATCGCCGGAGCAGGAGACACCACGTCATGATGTCTGCTCCGATGCACCCACGACACCAAGAAACGCCGCCTCTGCTGCATGAGAAGATCCCGCACCATGCATCAGGAACTCATCGGTCGATCCGTCGTAGACAATATGCCCCTCATGCAATATCACGACCCTGTTGTACATTGAGTCAATGTCGGAAGAATCGTGAGTGGACACCACAAAACTACGAGTAGCGCCGAGTTCCGTGAGCAGATTCCGAAATACGTGTTTCTGCGCTGGATCAAGGCCAGCGGTCGGCTCATCGAGCAATACAATCGGCTGTCCTCCTACCAGGGCTTAAGCCAGACCAACTCGACGCAGCTGTCCTCCGGACAACTGATTGGGCTTGTCCTTCAGGCAGTCTCCAATTGGACTGCCTCTAGCGCCATAACTGCCCGCTTCTCGCTCTGGGATGAACTACACCCGCCAAGCCAAGCTGAATATGCGACTTGCTCAACCACCCGGAATCCAGGAATTGGCCTGATCTGCTGGGGCATCAGAGACACAACGGAGCGGGGATCCTTGCCTCCATCCACAGCAATTAACCCCGCAGAGGGCCGAAGTTCGCCCGCACATAACCGCAGCAGGGTGGTCTTCCCCGCTCCATTAAGGTCCAAGAGAACCGTCGGCCCCATATCACCCAGAATCAAGTTCAGTTCAGTAAAAAGCCGGGATCTGCGTCGCGGATAGGAGAAATGAACCCCTTCAAGCTGTAGGGTCCGGGTCATCATCGGATCCGGAAATCACGAACAGAAAGCTTCAACCACATAGTTGATCCTTCATCGGGCCAACTAGCCGGAATCTGTAAGTTCCGGCAGGCATGCGCCGATAGTAAGTGGAACCTGTCTTCGCGCACGACAGCATCCTTTCACCGAAGTTTACGTTTGGTTTGAAGCCCCGTGCCGTGGCGCACCCAATTACACCGCGACAAGTAGCCGCTAGTGTCACGCCTGCAACCGTTCGATTCTTCATGAGGCTAGCCTCGTAGCCCAGTGCCCGCCGCCACTCGGGGGGGTCATCGCCGGGTCAGCGTATTTGCAGATTTTGGTTGCGGTCAAGACGATGACGACGCTCATGGGTTTCCGCGTACGAGGGACCGTGCCTCACCTCATTTTCCCCGCGAAACGGTGTAGGTCAGCCACGATGGAGGGTCGGTGACTGTTCTCTCACCGCCAGCAGCTCCTCGACGACCTGGGCAACCCCATCCTCGGCGTTCGAGGGCGCCTGGTGACGCGCTGCTGCGGCCGCGAGCGGGACCGCGTTGGCCATCGCGTAGGAGTCTCCTGCCCACTCCAGCATCTCGACGTCGTTGGCCCCATCCCCGAAGGCGACGGTATCGCGCTGATCGATTCCCAGGTGATCGCACAGCATCGCCAGACCAGAGTCCTTGGTGACCCCCTTGGCACTGATCTCCAGCATCGGCTTGCCGGAGGTGGTGACGTGGACCTCGTCGGTCATCCCGACACCGGTGGCACGGGCGGCAAGCTCCTCAATGGGCAGGCTGGGGTGACGAGCCACCATCTTGAGGCAGTCCCCGTCGAGGACCTCGTCGAGGTCCAGGGCCGGCATGTCGGAGGGGTCGCGAGAGTGGTCGGCGAAGGTCGTCAACTCTGCGTAGCCACGCTGGGACGCAAATGTGAGACCGTCGTCCTTAATCGTCAAGAAGCGGGTGCCGGGAGCAGCAGCAAGGAGACGGTGGGCGACCTCTTTCGCCACGGCAGCCGACATCAGCTGGCGGAAGAGCACCGTGTAGGCCTGGAGATCCCAACAAATGGCGCCGTTGGAGCACAGTGCCCACCGGCCCAGGTCGTCCCGCCATTTCTCAATGCCGTAGATCTGCCGGGCGGTGACCGGCACCACCGGCACCCCGACCTTCTCGGCAGCACGGATGGCATTACGGGTACGAGGGCTGATGGTGCCCTCAGGGGTCAGCAGGGTCCCGTCGAGATCTGTCGCGATGAACACACTGCGAGGTTATCGGGATGCCAAGATCTTCTCGACGACAACGGCGAATCCGTCGTCGACGCACGAAGGTGCCCGCAGATCGGCAACGGCGACGGCCTCCGGCTTCGCACCACCCATCGCGTAGGAAGTCCCAGCCCACTGCAGCATCTCGACATCATTGGCACCATCGCCCAGGGCGACGACGTCGGCGCGGTCCTGTCCGAGGACCTTGCAGATGTGCTCCAGGCCACTGGCCTTGGTGACGCCGGCGGGTCCGGCCTCGGTCACCGTGAATCCCGCCCAGGTGGAGTGGACTCCGGGGGCGTCGAGAAGCCTGGACCGCTCGTAGACCTCGGCTGCGGGGACGCTCGGGTGCACGATCATGAGCTTGACGGCCTCGGTGGAACACAGTTCGTCGCGACTGACGAGGACATGCTCGGCGGGGTCGTTCTTGGACTCGAACGGCGGGACGATGTCGTCATACCCGTCCTCAACGAGGAAGACCGAGGAGTCCCCGATCTCCGCGCAGAAGACTGTACCCGGGATCTCGGCGGTGAGCCGATCGACGTAAGCCCTGACGGTCGAGGCCGACATCGTCTTGGTGAAGAGGGTCGCACCGGTGGACAGGTCCACCCCAACGGCACCGTTGCTGACCAAGGCGTACTGACGGAAAACCGGACCGAGGATTCGTAGCCCGCCGATGGCTCGCCCCGTCACCGGGACGACGGCAGCCTCGAGAGCCGCGAGATTCCGGGCAGAAACGGTGGCGTCCGGGCGTAAGAATGTTCCGTCGAGATCAGTGGCGATGAGCACATTCCCAACCCTATCTGCCCGTGCTGAACCCGCCCGGTCACCCGCACGGTTTGGGTACCGTCGGTGGGGACCATCACAATGGTTTCTGCGGGGCGTTTTGTGCGGAGGGGGTACTGGCCGATGGCGAGGAAGCAGGAGGGCGCTCGTAGCGGTGCGGAGCGGTCTCATCGTTGGCACGGGGACGAGCCCATCCCGCTCACCGCTGACGGTATCGACGCTCGCATCTTCCGCCCCGGCCAGGCATCCGCTCAGCCGACGTCCCAAACCCATCCGACTCCGCCGGAACCTCCGGTCGAGGATGACAGCCCGACCCGGCTCGGCCCGGTGCGCACGGCCTCGACGTCGTGGACCCTGCGGCCGTCGGCGACGACCTCGCCGGAGACGACCGCTCCGCAGAGCCGTCGATCCGGGCCTCCCAAGGTTCACCATGCCCGTCGCGTCCCCCTGGAGCGGTTCTTTCGAGCCGCGACCCCGATGGAGACCACCCTCGCCCTCAACCCGGGCAACTCCGATATGGCGACGCGGCAGGCTCGACGGGTCGTCGATCTCGTGACGAGGGTCTCCGTCATGGCGATCTCGGTCGGAGGTTCGGTCTCGGAGGCCATCGCGATGGCCCTGCGCATCACCGCGACCTACGGGGTGACGGTTCACATCGACATCACCAACACCTCCGTCATCGTCACCCAGCATCGCGGCCTGGAGGAGGACCCCATCACCGCGCTGCGGGTCGTGCGTTCCCGCAGCAACGACTACCAGCGCCTCGGTGAGCTCCAACTCCTCGTCGACGACATCTGCGCCAGGACCGTCGGGCTGGAGGAGGCCGCTGATCGCCTTGCCGCCATCACCCGCAGCCCGCGTCTGTACCGGCAGTGGTTCGTCACCCTGAATGTGGGCCTCATGGGGGCCGGGTTGTCGACTCTCTTCGGTGGCGCCCCGATGGACGGTGTACTGAGCTTCTTCTCCACGTGCATCGTCGACGCCACCGTGCAGGCCATGGCGCGCAGGAGGATCACCAACTTCTTCACCCAAGCTGCCGGCGCGGGCATCGCCACTGCTTTCGCCCTGCTCGTCATGGTGTACATGGCGGCCTCCCACCACACCATTCCGCTGTCCCCCTCTCTCATCGTCGCATCCGGAATGGTCTCCCTGCTGGCGGGAGGTTCCTTCGTCGCTGCTTCCCAGGACGCTCTCGATGGCTACGTCGTCACCAGTTCGGGACGATTCCTGGAGGGGTTCGTGCAGACCGGCGGGATCATCCTCGGTGTCATCACCGTCATGTGGGTCGGACTGCGACTAGGCGTACCGGGATACATCTCGCCATCCCTGGGATTCTCGACCGATCCCATCCTGCAGATGGTCTGCGCAGCTGTCATCGCCGTCACCTTCGGTATCTCCTCCCACGCTGGTTACCGCACCCTGGCCATCTGCGCGGTACTGGGAGCTGCCGCGTGGTGCGGCTACATCATTGGCATGCAGCTGACGGGATCGGTGTCTGCTGCCTCGGGACTCGGCGCCATGGTCGCTGGCATCATCGCCGCCCTGGGTGCCCGACGTTGGAGGGTGCCGCAACTCGGTCTGGTGACGATCGCCATCGTCCCCCTGATGCCTGGTGTCATGATGTACCGAGCGCTGTACATGATCGTCAACGCCCAGAACGGGACCGGCGTCGCCACGGGCGACGGCTGGACCCTCTTCCTGGAGGCCCTGCTGGTGGGAGTGGCGCTGGCCGTGGGCGGCAGCTTCGGAGCCCTCATCGCTCGCCCGTTCACCTTGCCGAAGGATCTGCGCTCCCGGCTGGCGACCCTGGCCTCCTGGGGTGCTGGCCAGGCCGTCCCGCGCGAGCGGCGCCGTCGTCGGTCCCAGCCCCCGGCTGATCCGCATCATCCGGCCCTCAACAATCCCGACAACGACCCGTCCATGACGGGAACCTGGGCGCGGTAGCGCGCCCCCGCGGGTGCCGTCGTCAGTCCACCCGGGTCATCCGGGCCTTGGGCACCGGGACACACCACCTGGCCACGAGCCCCAGCAGGACCGGCGGAACGACCACGATGAGTGCCAGCCAGCCGAGTGGCCATGCGACAGGCTGCACCGTGTCGGCACACGCAATCATGATGACGATGGGCACGAATCCCACGATCAACCCGAGCACCTGGCCGATACCTGTCGTGACGAAGGCCTGTGCCGCAACCATGCGTCGCAGCGTCGCGGTGGAGGCTCCCACCGATGCGATGGCAGTACGCGAGGCGTTAGAGTCCGACAAGGTCAGGGCAAGTACCACGGCTCCCACAAAGGTGGCCAGGAGCGCCCCGATGATCGCTGCCCAGCGCACGACGGTTCCCGAGATGTCCGCGTATCCCTCTTCCCAGAAAAAGTCGGAGGTGCTTCCGGTGATGTCCATCAGGGAGTTCTGCAGACGGTCCCCCTCCTCCGAGGTCGGGGGGTGTGGCAGACGAAGCCACGTGTCCGTCGTCTGGGTCTTCATGTCGTCGGGACTGACTCCCAGCACCTTGGCAGCAGTGTTGCGTCCGATGAGGGCTGGCATCTGGAGGCCGAGAGAGTTCTCGGGGGCCCTGATCGCCGTCACCTCGAGGTCATGGGCCCCATTCGGTCCACCGTCCTGGAAGACTGATTCGCGGGATCGCTCTCGCGCATCGGGTTGGAAGAGGATGATGCCCTCGTCAAGGGCCTTCATGACCTCATCATCGGCATTCTGCCCAGTCAGCAACTCGTAGAGGGTGCCATCGTCAATGACCACCGATGGGATGTACAGATTGCGCACATTCATATCGAGACTGTTGCTGCAGTTCTGTCCGTTCTTGTCGCAGGTGACAGGTTCCACCGCACGCTGGTACTTCACGGATGGCCCGAAGACTGCCTCAACCTGCTTGATCTCCTTGCTCATGCGTTTTCCAGAAACATGATGACCACCGGTGTCATCCCCAGCCAACACCGCCACGTTGGCGGCATAAGTCGGCTGGTAGTTGTTTCGCTCCTGGATGGCGATGCCGTCCGCCAACGTCACGAAGGCACATGCCAGGACGGTGATGGCCATCGACGCCGCTGCTCCGGCAACCGCCCTTCCCCGATTCCGGTTGAGATCGCGCAGCGCAAAGCGGAGCGACAGTCGCGAGGACGGCCGCCCAGACAGCCTGTCAACAAGCCGCGGCAGAGCCAAGATCGCGGCCAGGTACAAGATGACGATGGTGACGACGATCCCGATGTTGAGAGGGATGACGTCGTCGGAGCCCGACACGTGGACGAGATCGTAGACGACGACACCGATCCCAACGAGCACTCCAACGATCGCCACGACGGTCGCTGCGATCGGACGACGTGCTGGAGGGGCAGCTGCCTCAGCATGTTGAACCCCCATGAGGACGTCCTGCCGAGCCACCTCCCGCGCCGGGAACCAACAGGCGACCACCGCCGCCAACAGACCGATGACCAGGCCGATGATTGCGTACTCCCAGTCGACGCTGTAGGTCAGGAGGTATCCGGGATTGGCTCGGCGTCCGATGGCCACGAACGCATTGGCCACTCCGATGCCGAGCACTACTCCGAGCACCGCGCCCGTCGAGCCGAGCAACAGTCCTTGGCCGATCATCACACCCATGAGGTCTCGTCGGGCTGCACCGGTGGTTCCCAACAGAGCGAGCATGCGACGCTGCTGGCGAGCCCCGATGGAGAAGGCAGCAGCAGCGATGGTGGCGGTGGCGATCGCGGGGAGGAAGGGGGGGGCCGAGGGTCGT
>OAXA01000147.1_pt1 | contig 12708 bp, 1 predicted proteins | sample 1501441 | NCBI WGS metagenome assembly OAXA01 (sample SAMEA2580299, study PRJEB22360) | human gut metagenome | biome: human gut; feature: human-associated habitat; material: faeces | place: Denmark | collected 2008/2010
AATGGTAACCCTAAGACTTATTAAAACTATTTGTATTTTTAGAATATCAGACTAAAAAAATCCCCTACCAATTAGGAAATCACTCTAATCGATAGGGGATATTTGATTATCTTGCTAAAAGATAATGATTAAACTTACTAAGACTTAGAAGTCTTCACTTTCTTCTTCATCTTTCTTACGTTTAGCAAGAAAGGCGAGGCCTGTTGCAGTTGCCAAAGCACCAAATGCCATTGACAATGATGAGTTTTCCTCACCAGTCTTAGGAAGCGCTTGGCTACCACGTTTGTACTTAGGATCTTTCACTTCAGAAGTTGATTCTGAGGCACTCAATGAGACAGACACTGAAGCACTTGTTGAGGCAGAGGTTGAAAGACTTGCTGAAGTACTCAATGATGTTGAAGCACTTGTGCTTTCAGAGGCACTCAAGAATGCTGATGTAGAAGCTGACTCTGATACAGAAACTGATGTACTTGCTGATTCAGAGGCGCTCGCTGAGGCAGACACTGAAGCAGATTCAGATACGCTTACTGATTCTGACGCAGATACAGAAACTGATGTGCTTGTTGATTCTGACGCAGATGCTGAAGCAGATACGCTTGATGATTCTGACGCTGATACAGAAACTGATGCGCTCGCTGACGCTGACTCAGATGCAGAAACTGATGCGCTTGATGATTCTGAGGCAGATGCTGAAGCTGACTCAGATGCACTTGCTGAGTCTGATGCAGATGCTGAAGCGGATGCGCTCGCTGACGCTGACACTGAAGCAGATTCAGATGCGCTTACTGATTCTGACGCTGAGATTGAAGCGGATGCGCTTGCTGAGACTGACGCAGAGACTGATGCAGATGTGCTTACTGACTCTGAAGCGGATGCACTTGCTGAGTCTGATGCGCTCGCTGAGACTGACTCAGATACTGAAACGGATGTGCTTGCTGATTCTGACACAGATGTTGATGCTGACTCTGACGCGCTTGCTGATTCTGATGCTGATGCTGAAGCTGACTCAGATACAGAAACTGATGTGCTTACTGATTCTGAGACAGAGACTGAAGCTGATGTACTTGCTGACGCTGACTCTGATACAGAAGCGGATGCGCTCGCTGACGCTGAAGCAGAGACTGATGCAGATACGCTTGATGATTCTGATGCAGATGCACTTACTGATTCTGATGCAGATGCTGACTCAGATGCACTTGCTGATTCTGATGCAGAGACTGAAGCTGATGTGCTTGCTGACTCTGATACTGAAACTGATGCGCTTGCTGATTCTGACTCTGATACTGAAACTGATGCGCTTGCTGATTCTGACTCTGATACTGAAACTGATGCGCTTGCTGATTCTGACTCTGATACTGAAACTGATGCGCTTGCTGATTCTGATGCAGATGCTGAAGCTGACTCAGATGCACTTGCTGATTCTGATGCAGAGACTGAAGCTGATGTGCTTGCTGACTCTGATACTGAAACTGATGCGCTTGCTGATTCTGACTCTGATACTGAAACTGATGCGCTTGCTGATTCTGACTCTGATACTGAAACTGATGCGCTTGCTGATTCTGATGCAGATGCTGAAGCTGACTCAGATGCACTTGCTGATTCTGATGCAGATGCCGATTCAGATGCACTTGTTGATTCTGACGCAGAGACTGAGTTTGAAACAGACTGTAATTCTGAGATAGAGGCACTTGTTGATGCTGACTCTGAATTTGAAACTGATTGTGATTCACTGATTGAAGCACTTACAGATGTACTTTCAGAATTAGATACTGATTGTGAGCCTGAAACAGATGCACTCAATGACGCCGACTCACTCAATGATGCTGAATTAGATGTCGAAAGCGATTCACTTGTTGAAATGAAGCTTGAAGCCGAGTTCGAAATAGACTCAACAGTTGAAATGATTGTAGAAATTGAAGCACTGAAGGCTTGAGACTGGCTTTCAAATACAGAAGCACTCAAAGAGCTTGATGTACTCAATGATTCTGATTCAGAAGCCGAAACTGACGCACTTGTACTTCGAGATTCACTCAATGATGCTGACTCACTAGCTGAAATTGAAGCACTTACTGACGCTGACTCAGATGCTGAAGCGGAGGCACTTGCTGACTCAGAGGCAGATACTGAAGCCGATGCGCTTGCTGAAGCCGACTCAGATGCTGAAGCGGATGTGCTTGCTGATTCTGATGCAGATACTGATGCGGATGTGCTTGCTGATTCTGATGCAGATACTGAAGCGGATGTGCTTGCTGATTCTGATGCAGATGCTGAAGCGGACGCACTTGCTGAGGCTGACGCAGATGCTGACTCTGATGCACTTACTGATTCTGATACAGATACTGACTCTGATGCGCTTGCTGATTCTGATGCAGATGTTGATGCTGACTCTGATGCACTTACTGATTCTGATACAGATACTGACTCAGATGCGCTTGCTGATTCTGACGCTGAGACTGAAGCTGACTCTGATGCAGATACCGAAGCGGATGCACTCGCTGATTCCGATGCAGATGTGCTTGCTGAGACTGACGCAGAAACTGAGTTTGAAACAGACTGTGATTCTGAGACAGAGGCACTTGTTGATGCAGACTCTGAATTTGAAACTGATTGTGATTCACTGATTGAAGCACTTACAGATGTACTTTCAGAATTAGATACTGATTGTGAGCCTGAAACAGATGCACTCAATGACGCCGATTCACTCAATGATGCTGAGTTAGATGTTGAAATTGATTCACTAGCTGAAATGAAGCTTGAAGCCGAGTTCGAAATAGATTCTACAGTTGAAATGATTGCAGAAATTGAAGCACTGAAGGCTTGAGACTGGCTTTCAAATACAGAAGCACTCAATGAGCTTGATGTACTCAATGATTCTGATTCAGAAGCTGAAACTGACGCACTTGTACTTCGAGATTCACTCAATGATGCAGACTCACTAGCTGAAATTGACGCACTTACTGACGCTGACTCTGAGTTAGACACTGATTGTGATTCTGATACAGAAGCACTTTCTGAAGCGGATTCAGAATTTGAGACAGATTGTGATTCTGAAACTGAAGCACTCTCTGAAGCGGATTCTGAGTTTGACACTGATTGTGATTCTGATACAGAAGCACTCTCTGAAGCGGATTCTGAGTTAGATACTGATTGTGATTCTGATACAGATGCACTTTCTGATGCTGATTCTGAGTTAGACACTGATTGTGATTCTGATACAGAAGCACTCTCTGAAGCGGATTCTGAGTTAGATACTGATTGTGATTCTGAGATTGATTCACTTACTGACGCTGACTCTGAGTTTGAAACAGACTGTGATTCAGAAACTGATGCACTCTCTGAAGCGGATTCTGAGTTTGAAACAGACTGTGATTCTGAAACTGAAGCACTCTCTGACGCTGACTCTGAGTTAGACACTGATTGTGATTCTGATACAGAAGCACTTTCTGAAGCGGATTCAGAATTTGAGACAGATTGTGATTCTGAAACTGAAGCACTCTCTGAAGCGGATTCTGAGTTTGACACTGATTGTGATTCTGATACAGAAGCACTTTCTGAAGCGGATTCAGAATTTGAGACAGACTGTGATTCTGAAACTGACGCACTCTCTGATGCTGATTCTGAGTTTGACACTGATTGTGATTCTGATACAGAAGCACTTTCTGATGCTGATTCTGAATTAGACACTGATTGTGATTCGCTTACTGATGCACTTACTGATGCTGACTCTGAGTTTGAAGCAGATTGTGACTCAGACACTGATGCACTCTCTGAAGCTGATTCTGAATTAGACACTGATTGTGATTCACTTACTGATGCACTCTCTGACGCTGACTCTGAATTAGACACTGATTGTGATTCGCTTACTGATGCACTCTCTGAAGCTGATTCTGAGTTTGAAACAGATTGTGATTCTGATACAGAAGCACTTTCTGAAGCTGATTCTGAGTTTGAAACAGACTGTGATTCTGAAACTGACGCACTCTCTGACGCGGATTCTGAGTTAGACACTGATTGTGATTCAGAAACTGATGCACTTTCTGACGCTGATTCTGAGTTTGAAACAGACTGTGATTCTGATACCGATTCACTGACAGAGGCTGACTCATAATTTGAGACTGATTGTGAAGCTGAAGTTGACGCACTGACTGACGCTGAAGTTGAGTTCGACTCAGACTGAGATGTTGACGTTGATGCACTCTCTGAAGCTGAGACTGAATTTGACTCCAACTGCGATGCACTCACTGAAGCACTTTCTGACGCTGATTCGGAATTTGAAACGGACTGTGATTCTGAAATTGACGCACTCTCTGACGCTGACTCTGAATTAGACACTGACTGTGATTCTGAAACTGATTCGCTTACAGAGGCTGACTCATAATTTGAGACTGATTGCGATGCCGAAGTTGACGCACTTACTGACGCTGAAGTTGAGTTCGACTCAGACTGAGATGTTGACGTTGAGGCGCTCTCTGAAGCAGAGACTGAATTTGACTCCAACTGTGATGCGCTCACTGAAGCACTTGTTGAGGCACTTTCAAGAAGACTTTCTGAGATACTCTCTGAAAGGGATGCTGATGCTTCCTCTGATTGAGAAAGAGAAGATGAGACAACCTCTGACTCAGATGCTGAAACTGATGCAGATTCTACCTTACTTGTTGATACAGATTGAGACTCTACTGTTGAAGTACTTTCTACGATGCTTTGAGATGTACTTAAAGATGCACTCGTTGTATCAGCTTCAGATTCAGACTCGATAACCTGACTACCATTAAAGAAGTTAACGGCAATCGTATCAGTCTTACCTGCATAAGGTGAGAATGTGAAGGATGTATCATCACCAGTGATTTTAGCAGTCCAAGTCGATGTTAAACCATAACTATTCTTGGCCTGAAAACCATTCATTTGGAAACCATTTGACCAAGTGAGACCATTTCCTTGAGTTGTTACTGGTGTTGTATTAGCCTTAGGATTTGCAATTTGGTTACCATTTTTATCTGTAATATAAGACGTTACAGTTGTTGGAGGAGTAAGTCCCTTACCTAAAGTAAACATCGTTTGTGTTGATGTTCCTGTATTATAGATAGAATATCCAGGACTCATCTTCGAAATATTCCCAAGGGTTGATGTTGCAGGATTAACATAGGAAACAGTGTAGACAAAATTCAGATTTGTTCCGTCATTTGTCACTTTCAATGTATAGTAAATTGGAACATTATAGTTTGAGTCTGTTCCAGTTCCTGTATAAACCTTAGTCTCACCAGTCGCAAGGTTAAGGTTTGAAGTGATAGCTGGAGTGCCATTCACTGTAGAGTTTCCATTGAAACCAGCATTTGTCAGCTTGGTCATCATGTTATCGACGGCATTACCAAGACGCTCACGCTGTTCTGCGTAAGCTGCGTTTGTTGCTGATGCCGCGATCAATGTCGTTGACTTAGTGACTTCTTCTTGAACGGTTGTAATAGCCGTTTGGATTTCAGCCTTGGCTGCTGTGTCTGTTAATTTTGCTTGGTAGTTTTTAGCAATATTAACGAGCAATTCCGCTTCTGAAACGTTTTGATCCAAGACAGTTTTTTCATCCTCTTGGCTTGCAGTCTCTGAAGCAACTGAGCTTGTTGAAGTTGCCGAATCAGAAGCTGAGTCTGAGTTTGAACCACTTGTGCTTTCAGTTTCTGACTGGCTATCAGAAGTTGAGTACTCCTTGCTGAGTGATGCAGATTCTGAGATAGCCTGTGACAATTCAGCAGAAATAGATTGAGAGACAGATTGTGATACTGAAACTGATGCTTCCGTGCTTGCTTGAGCATCTACTGAAGAGCTTGTAGACTCTTGGCTTGTTGATGCTACTGCTGAAGCTTCCGAAGCTGGCGCCGCACTCAATACAACTGACTCAGAGTTGACTGCCACATCTTGATTAGCAGTTACTTGGCTTTCCAAAGCTGGAGTTGTCGTTTCTTCCGCTTGGGCTGTATAAGTTGCCACTGCGCCTCCAGCCACTGCTCCCGCCGCTGCAATCCCTTTAAGAAGAGCTTGCCCTGAGAGAAGCGGTGTTTTTTCTTCAACACTTTGCGCTGAAACTGATGGTGCATCTGCCCCACCTTTAACAACCTTGAAGAGTCCAAAGTTGGATGTCGCAGCACGAAGCCATTGCTTACCTGATTTGATCAATTTAAAACGAGTCACGCGATCAGTTTCGCGGTATTCCCCTTCGTTCCTTCTAAAAAACATATCTACTCCATTCTTGTTTTATGTATTAAAACTCACCGATAAATTTTATCATAAAATTCTTGTAAGTTCTAATATAAACTATTATTTCCCTCAAAAAAGATTGCAAACGCTTTATGCTGTGTAAATACTGAAAATGCTTGTTTCATGGCACTTTCACCCATCTTATATTTTGCAAAATAAAACTTAAAGTTATCTTAAAATTCAACATCTACTTCTTCTACATCTAAGATTTCAGCTTACTAAACTAATCCTCTCCTCTATAATGCTAAGGCTAAATAAGACTTAGACTAACAATTAAGATAGGCTCTCTCATTTTCAAGAACGACAAAAAGACACACCCCATATCGGAATGTGTCTTTTTTAGAACGAAGCTAATCGGCTTATTCTTACTTAAGAGTAGTTAGTTTTTATTAGGACTAATCACTCATAAGTTTTAGGGGTAAGTCGAAGGAATATTATTCCTCAGTTTTTTTGCGTTTTGCCGCAAGAGCCAATCCAGATGCAGTTGCAAGCAATCCAAGAGCTGCTGTAGCTGCTACGTTAGACTCTTCACCAGTGTTTGGCAATTGTGCCATTTCTTGTGCAGGTTTAACTGGAGTAGCTTTAGCTGGAGCTTTAGGAGCTGGATCAACTGGTTTACCTGGAGTTGGTTGTTCAGGTTTACCTGGAGTTGGTGTTACTGGTTTTTCTGGAGTTGTATCGACAAGTTTGTAAACGTAAGTTACGTTCTTATCGCCTTCGATTACTTTACCAGTTACTGGGTCAGTTGTAGTCAAGTGACCATCACCATCTACAGAACCTACTGGGTAGTTACCTTGTGGTACCAATTCGTAAACTTTACCATCAGCAGTAACAATTGTCTTAGGACGGTTATCGATTACTGTATCGTAATCTTTACCTACTGGTTGACCAAATTCATCTGTTACAGATTGTTTGATAGTGTTACCATTTTCATCTACATAGTGAACGTAAACATTACCCTTAGGTTGTGCTGGTTGTTCTTTGAGTTTGTAGATGTAAGTAACGTCTTTACGTCCTTCGATAACTTTACCTGTTGTAGCGTCTGATGACTCAAGGTGACCTTGTCCATCAACTTTACCTACAGTGTAGTTACCTGCTGGTACCAATTCGTAAACTTTACCATCAGTTGTTGTGATAGTCTTAGGACGATTATCAACTACTGTATCGTAGTCTTTATCGACTGGTTGATCTTTTTCATCAACAACTGAAGTCTTGATTGTGTTACCTTCAGTATCTTTATAGTGAACGTAAACGTCACCTTTCACTTCTTTGTAGACGTAAGTGATGATTGAACGTGGTTTATCAACTTTACCTTTAATTGGATCAGATGATTCAAGGTGTCCATCGCCATCAACTTTACCTACTGGGTAGTCACCTTTCGGTACGATCTTGTATGTCTTACCGTCTGGAGTCTTGATTGTGTTAGGTTTTTCACCTTCCTCAGTTGTGTTATATGGAGTATCATATGGTGAGTTTGGTGTGTCTTGACGAGGTTTCTTGATTTCTTTACCTTTTTCGTCTACGTAAGTGATGATTACGTCACCTTCTTTAGGTTTCGTTGGATCTTCTTTAAGTTTGTAGACGTAAGTTACGTTCTTGTCGCCTTCAACAACTTTACCTGTTGTAGCGTCATCACCTGTCCAGTGACCTTGTTCGTCGACTTGACCTACTTTGTAGTTACCTGCTGGTACCAATTCGTATGTCTTACCTTGGAATTCGATTTCTTTTGGACGGTTATCTACAACTGTATCGTAGTCTTTACCTACTGGTTGATCTTTTTCATCTGTTACAGATGCTTTGATTGTATTACCATCAGTATCTACATAGTGAACGTAAACATTACCCTTAGGTTGTGCTGGTTGTTCTTTAAGTTTGTAGACGTAAGTAACGTTCTTATCACCTTCAACAACTTTACCTGTTGTAGCGTCATCACCTGTCCAGTGACCTTGTTCGTCGACTTGACCTACTTTGTAGTTACCTGCTGGTACCAATTCGTATGTCTTACCTTCGAATTCGATTTCTTTCGGACGGTTATCTACAACTGTATCGTAGTCTTTACCTACTGGTTGTGCGAATTCATCTGTTACTGATGCTTTGATTGTCTTACCTTCAGTGTCTACATAGTGAACATATACATTACCCTTAGGTTGTGCTGGTTGTTCTTTGAGTTTGTAGATGTAAGTAACGTCTTTACGTCCTTCGATAACTTTACCTGTTGTAGCATCTGATGACTCAAGGTGACCTTGTTCGTCAACTTTACCTACATTGTAGTTACCTGCTGGTACCAATTCATATGTCTTACCATTGTATTGGATTTCTTTTGGACGGTTGTCAATTACTGTATCGTAATCTTTATCAACTGGTTGATCTTTTTCATCAGTGACATCATCTTTAATTGTGTTACCGTCAGTGTCTTTATAGTGAACGTAAACGTCACCCTTCACTTCTTTATAAACGTAAGTGATTGTTGATTTAGGTTTATCAACTTTACCTTTAATTGGATCAGATGATTCAAGGTGTCCGTCACCGTCAACTTTACCTACTGGGTAGTCACCTTTTGGTACGATCTTGTATGTCTTACCATCTGGAGTCTTGATTGTGTTAGGTTTTTCACCTTCCTCAGTTGTGTTATATGGAGTGTCATATGGTGAGTTTGGTGTATCTTGACGTGGTTTTTGGATTTCTTTACCATCATTCTCACGGATGTAAGTGATGATTACTTCACCAACTTTAGGAGTTTCACTTTCAGACATTGATTCAGAAATTGAAGCTGAAGTTGATTCAGAGCTTGAAAGTGATTCTGAAACTGAAGTTGAAGTTGATGTAGATTCTGAAAGGCTAGCAGATGCTGAGTATGATTCAGAAGCTGATACTGATGTAGATACAGAAGTTGATTCTGAAGAGCTTGCTGATTCTGATGCAGATACTGAAGCTGATGCGCTTGCTGATTCTGATGCAGATACTGAAGCTGATGTGCTTGCTGATTCTGACGCAGATGCTGAAGCTGAGGCACTTGCTGATTCTGACGCAGATACTGAAGCTGATGTGCTTGCTGATTCTGATGCAGATACTGAAGCTGATGTGCTTGCTGATTCTGATGCAGACGCTGACTCAGATGCACTTGCTGATTCTGACGTAGATGCTGACTCAGATGCGCTTGCTGATTCTGATGCAGATGCTGACACTGAATCACTCAATGAAGCTGATTCTGATGCAGATGCTGACTCAGATGATGAAGTTGATTCTGATTCTGAGTTATTAGTAACAATTGAAATTGATTCAGAGATTGAAGCTGAAACTGAGATAGATTCTGAATTTGAAACTGACTCAGATGCACTTACTGATTCTGATACAGATACTGACTCAGATGCACTTGCTGATTCTGACGCAGATGCTGACTCAGATGCAGACGCTGATTCTGATGCAGATGCTGAAGCTGATGTGCTTGCTGATTCTGATGCAGACGCTGACTCAGATGCAGATGCTGAAGCTGATGTGCTTGCTGATTCTGATGCAGACGCTGACTCAGATGCAGACGCTGACTCAGATGCAGACGCTGATGCGCTTGCTGATTCTGATGCAGACGCTGATGCAGATTCTTGAGCTGATGTTGAAGCTGACTCAGATGCAGACGCTGATGCAGATTCTTGAGCTGATGTTGAAGCTGACTCAGATGCAGACGCTGATGCAGATTCTTGAGCTGATGTTGAAGCTGACTCAGATGTAGACGCTGATGCAGATTCTTGAGCTGATGTGCTTGCTGATTCTGATGCAGATGCTGATGCAGATTCTTGAGCTGATGTAGAAGCTGACTCAGATGCTGATGCACTTGCTGATTCTGATTGTGATACAGATTGTGACTTAGATACTGCTTCTGATTCTGATTGTGATACAGATTGTGACTTAGACACTACTTCTGATTCTGATTGTGATACAGATTGTGACTTAGACACTACTTCTGATTCTGATTGTGATACAGATTGTGACTTAGACACTACTTCTGATTCTGATTGTGATACAGATTGTGACTTAGATACTGCTTCTGATTCTGATTGTGATACAGATTGTGACTTAGACACTACTTCTGATTCTGATTGTGATACAGATTGTGACTTAGACACTACTTCTGATTCTGATTGTGATACAGATTGTGACTTAGACACTACTTCTGATTCTGATTGTGATACAGATTGTGACTTAGACACTACTTCTGATTCTGATTGTGATTTAGAGTTAGATACTACTTCTGACTCTGATACAGATTGTGAGTTAGATACTACTTCTGATTCTGATGCAGAATTTGAGAATGATTGTGATTGAGATGCTGACTCTGAATCATTCATTTTCACGAAGTAATAGTTAACATCAGTTGAAGGTTTAACATTACTTGGAACTGAGTAGTTATTTGAGAATGAAGTGAAACCTTTCAATTCTTTATAAGTAATGCTACCGTCTGGTTGTGTTACTTTGTCCTTCGCAACAATATCAGCATTACGTCCGGCAATCAAGTTCCATTTATTATTTCCTTGACCAGCTGGTGTTAATGATACATCTGGTGCACCTGTAAACGGTTTATCAAAAGCTTCAGTCACTTTTGTTTCATCGTGCGTAAGGTTAACTTTTTCTGTATTAGACAGCCAACCAGTAATTACTAAAGAGTTGCTACCTGCAGTTTCGACAACATCAATATGGTAATCGCCATTTTTGCTATTTACAGTAGTCGTTTTTGATTCAGTAGCTTTCCAAGTATCACCAGCTTTATTTACAGATGATGTGTAAATAAGTGTGTATTTAGATACATCTTCTGTACCAACATCACTTGCGCTGAAGTTGCTTACTTGTGATGGATCAAGAGCATAGAATTTTGTTACTGTTGAGCCATCTGTATCTACAACTTCTGAAATACGTTTCACATAGTAGTGGTTCGCTCCACCTTGAAGTTCGACAAGTTTTTGACCAACAACACCCTTACCAAGGATACCAGATGTCAATTGAGTCGAATCTGTTGTCGCAGCTACAGGTTTGTAACCAGCAACATCACGGTTTCCTGAAGCTGTGAATTGTTGACCTGCAAGACCTGTTTGCGTGTAGCTTGCAAGAACTGTTTCATTTCCAGTTGGTGTGTATGTTTTACCTTCTGTGTATTTGCTGCTATCAACTACTTTATAGCTAGTTGTTTGATCAACTGTTGCATAAGGAACAGAAGTTTGAACGTTAGGTTTGTCTTCACCTTGGTTACCTGGGAAGTTTGTATCACGGATTTGAAGTGTTTCATACTCAAGGTTAGCGTTAACCAATGAGAATGTAACGTTACCTGGATCAGATCCGTTAGCACCTGTGTAAGTCAAAGTATTAGTTACATCAGAGTTGTTGTTTGTGATGTAGCTTGGAAGAGAGATATTGCTTTCTCCAGCTTTGATTGTACGAGTGTAAACTTCTGAACCGTCAGATTTCTTAACGATACGCAAGTAAACATCTGGGTTAGCTGAAAGGCTACCAGTGATTGCAGAACGGTCTACTGAAAGAGTAGCGTAGTAATCAAAGTTTGTTTTAGCACCAGTAGTGTGGTTTGTTTTAAGGAATTGCCATACACCGAAAGTGAAACGATCTGTGTTTGGATCCAAAGCATAACCAGCTTCGTTGAAGGCTGGATCTTCAATTGTTGCACCATTAGCATTTGAAATAACTGGGTTAGTATCTACACTACCAGTAGTGCTTGTTGAAATTGGTGTCAATTGAGCTGTCACTGCAGCAACACCGTTAACTACTGAGTTACCTGTGAAGCCGTTGTCAGTGATTTTAGTCATCATGTTGTCAACAGCGTTACCAAGGCGCTCACGTTGTTCTGCGTAAGCAGCGTTTGTTGCTGAAGCAGCAAGCAATGTAGTTGATTTAGCAACTTCTTCTTGAACTGTTGCGATAGCAGTTTGGATTTCAGCTTTAGCAGCTGTATCAGTCAACTTAGCTTGGTAATCTTTAGCGATACCTACAAGCAATTCTGCTTCTGAAACGTTTTGATCCAAGATAGTTTTTTCATCTTCTTGAGTAGCTGTTTCTGATGCAGTTGCAGCTGTTGAAGTTGCTGATTCTGAAGCTGATTCTGAATTTGAACCGCTGTTGCTTTCAGTGTGTGATTGGCTTTCAGAAGTTGAGTTCACTTTGCTAAGTGATACTGATTCTGAAATAGCTTGTGACAATTCTGCTGATACAGATTGTGATACTGAAACTGAAGCATCTGTGCTTGCTTGAGCGTCAACTGAAGAGCTTGTAGACTCTTGGCTTGTTGATGCTACTGCTGGAGCTTCTGAAGCTACTGTTTCTGATACTGGAGCAGCGCTCAATACAGCTGCCTCAGAGTTTGCCAATACGTCATGGTTTGTAGTTGCTTGGCTTTCCAAAGCTGGTGCTGTTGTTTCTTCGGCTTGAGCAGTGTAAGTTGCTACTGCACCACCTTTTTTAGAC
>OAXA01000149.1_pt1 | contig 12663 bp, 10 predicted proteins | sample 1501441 | NCBI WGS metagenome assembly OAXA01 (sample SAMEA2580299, study PRJEB22360) | human gut metagenome | biome: human gut; feature: human-associated habitat; material: faeces | place: Denmark | collected 2008/2010
CTGCCCACCTGGCTGCGGGAGGTGGGCCCCGCCGGGCTGCTGCGGGAGGTGGGACCCGCTGGGCTGCTGACGGGGTGCGGCCCTGCCAGGCTGTTGCCGGGGGTAGGTTCCGGCGGGCTGACGCTGAGCATCGGCCCTGCCAGGCTGACGGTGATCATCCGTTCCCGTGTGCTGCTGAGCTGCGATCACTTCCATGACAGTCTCGACGACCTGTTGTGTCCAGGCCCCCTGAGCGTCAAGCTCGATCGTCGTGAGCGCTGGGTTCAGATACTGGCCGAGGGCAAGGTTGCCGACGCCGATGACGCAGACGTCGCGCGGGACCTGGCGGCCGAGACGAGCTAGCGCCCGCAGGCAGGCTGCGGCGACGTCGTCGTTGAAGGCGGCGACGGCGTCGAAGCTACAGGCGTGAGTGCGTGCGAGACCGTCAAGCTGATCGCAGAGGTTCTCGACGGATCGTGGTGAGTGCGGGTCGCAGTGAATCGTGCCCACGAGGACGGCCCCGTCACTGTCGCTGACGGTGGAGATGAAGGCGCTGCGGCGCTCGAGGAGAACGGCGCCGTCAGACGGGAGCGCGTCCGACGAGGCGTAGACGAGCCGACGGCGCCCGTGAGAGAGCAGGTAACTGGCCTGCATGACGCCAAGTGCCCGCTGAAGCTCATCGAAAGATGCCTCGTGGTCGCTGCCGGGAGCGACCAGCGGGATCCCGAGTGCGGATACCAGGCTGGAGTCACCGGGGGAGAGGGGGACGAGAGAGAGGATGGCTCGTGGGCGCAACTCCTGGAGCAGGGTGCGTAGCGGCGTTGTCATGCCAGCAGTCCGTGAGAAGACCGTGGTCAGGCCGCGTTCCTGAAAGCCTTGGGCGCAGGCCTGCCACATACTGTCGCTGAGGTCGGCCGCCTCTCCGCCGGCTTGGATCACCAGGATCAGGTCACTGCCGCCCTTGCGCAGTGCTCGGCCGGCGGCCGACGGCACATATCCGAGTGAGGCTGCTGCCTCAAGTACCCTGCGGCGAGTCTCCTCGGGGATCGAGTCGGCACGGTTGTTGAGCACGAGGCTCACCGTGGTCCGGGAGACTCCGGCCCTGTTGGCCACATTCTGGGATGTCACTCTGCGCGCCATGGATGCCTCCGCCAGAGGGCTGCTATCGACGGTCCTATTGTGACGGACAGAGCGCCCCGGGGTAGATATATTGACCACGAGAGTGACACGTGTTACTGATGCGAGTTACTGACACGTGCTACATCGAATCAACATATATGCCTCGGGCGGCCTCGACGTGGCGGCGAGCATAGCGCCGGGTCTGGGGCTGCACGTGCGGGCAGGGTTGGTTCGGCTGGGCACTAGCGTGGTCTGGGTCTGGGTCTGGGTCTGGGCCTGCGCGGGCTCCCGGTCGGCTGGGCTCAAGCCGGCCCGGTGGACGCGCCCCGGCTCATGCTGGCTCGGCGGGTGCGCCCCGGCTCAAGCCGGCCCGGCGCACGCACTCAGGCTCGTGACAGGCCCAGGACCCCTCGCAGATCACGCTTGATCGCCTCGAGGCGATCAGATGCCGTCCGGCGGGCGACCTCGACAGGCTCGTCAACATCCACCGGGACAACAACCTCGCAGTAGCACTTGAGCTTCGGCTCGGTGCCGGAAGGACGAATGACGACTCGGTCGTCAGCAGCAGTCTTGATGATGATGCCGTTCGTAGGAGGCAGCTGGCCGCCGTTCCCGTCCGAGGCGCCGTCGAGCAGGTCAAAGACGTCCACCACCGGGGAGCCCGCCAGCTGGGCCGGTGCTCCGCCCGCCCGGAGCCGATCCATGACGTCGGTGATGAAGGACAGGTCCTCGACCCGCACACTCAGAGGACTCGTCGCGTACAGGCCGTGCTCACGAGCGAGCCTGTCCAGCAGGTCGGTCACGGTGCGTCCCTGCTGCTTGAGCACAGAGACCAGCACCGCAAGCCGCACAGACGCGGAGATCCCGTCCTTGTCCCGCACGTGCTCAGGGTCGACGCAGTAGCCCAAGGCCTCCTCGTAACCGAAGACGAGCCCGGGCACGCGGCTGATCCACTTAAAGCCCGTCAGCGCGTTACGGTGCCCGAGGCCGTGAGCCTGCGCGATCTTACGCAGCAGTCGGGAGGAGACGATCGAGTTAGCCAGGATCCCCGTGCCGGCGAAGGCCGCAAGCTCAGCCGCCTGCTCGCCCAGGACAGAGCCGACCTCGTCGCCAGTGAGCTGACGCCACCCACCAGGAGCGTGCTCGTCCGGAATCGCGGCGGAGCAGCGGTCGGCGTCCGGGTCGTTAGCCAGCACCAGGTCCGCGCCGACCTCTCGCGCCATCGACAGAGCCAGGTCAAGCGCGCCAGGCTCCTCAGGGTTGGGGAAGGTCACCGTGGGGAAGTCAGGGTCCGGCTCGAACTGCTCGGACACCACCTGGACGTCCTCGAAGCCCGCCTGCTGGAGGGCATCGAGGCAGATGCGCCCACCCACGCCGTGCATCGCGGTCAGCACGATCCTCAACGGTGCAGCAGCTCCCATACGAGCGGCGCGAGCGGCAATCTGGGTGTACTCAGTCAGCACCTCCTCGCCGATCGTGTCCCAGCCGGACTTAGGCATCGCGACCTCCGACAACGGGCCCACGGCGGCGATCTTCGCCGCGATCTCGGCGTCGTACGGCGGCACGATCTGCGCGCCCTGGCCGGACCCGGTCACGGCGCGACCGCCCAGGTACACCTTGTATCCGTTGTCCTGCGGAGGGTTGTGGGACGCGGTGACCATGACCCCCGCGTCGTAGCCCAGGTCTCGCAACGCGAAGGCCAGTGCAGGGGTCGGGCACGAGCGATCGAAGAGGATCGCCCGCCCGCCCGCGCCAGTCACCACGGAGGCCGTGTCACGAGCAAAGACCTCCGAGCCGTGGCGAGCGTCGTAGCCGATAACCACCGTGAAGCCGTCGCCGAGCTGCTCGCGCAGGTAGGCCGACAGGCCAGCGGCGGCGCGGATCACGACCACGCGGTTCATGCGGTTCGGACCGCCACCCAGGCGCCCGCGCAGCCCGGCCGTGCCGAACTGCAGGGTGGAGGAGAAGGCGTCGGCCAGCACCGCCGTCGCCGTCGTGTCCCCGTCCTCGTGACGGGCTAGCAGGGAGGTGAGCTCCTCTCGCGTGGTCTCGTCAGGATCCTCGCTGATCCAGGCGGCGACGGCGTCAGTGTCGACAAGCGAGAGGGAGGCGGCCGCAGGAGACTCAGTCATGACAGATGACGGTACCGTTCTCACGGACCTTTCCGAGGACTACGTGACGGCTGTCATGAGTGGTGCCAGACACAGGATCTTCGGCCTCGTGTGCGGGCCTGGCGGGGTGCCGCGCGACGACGGAGATCGAGGCTCCACTCGCCGAACCGGCTCCTGGGACTAAAGGCTCGGGCATGATGGTGGGATGAGCACCGCTGCTGCATCTGTCCGTCCTGACGACGCCTCACCGGTGCGCCGCGGCCAGCGCGTCGTCATCATCGGGGGCGGACCCGCCGGCTACGAGGCTGCGCTCGTCGCCTCCCAGCTCGGGGCGCAGGTCAAGCTGGTCGAGGACCGGGGGCTAGGAGGGTCGGCCGTGCTGACCGACGTCGTCCCCTCCAAGACGCTCGTTGCCGCGGCCGAGGCGCTGGACGCCTCCGCGACCGGGCCGCACGGAGTCAACCACCCCAGCCAGCTGAGTCGGCCTCACCGTCCCGACCAGCCGGACCAGCGTGGCCGGACCAACCAACCAGACCGGACTGACCAGCACGACCGGCATGACCGGACTGACCAGCACGACCGGACTGACCGGCCCGACGAGCTCGACCGGTCTGACGGACCGGACCAGCGTGGCCGGTGCCGCCGGCCTGACGCGGTAGAGCTCAACGCGCGCGTACGGCGCCTGGCCGCGGAACAGTCCCGTGACCTCGCGGCGCTCATGGCGGACCGGGGCGTCGAGGTCCTCGGCGGTCGCGCCCGGCTAGGAGGCCTCGACGAGACGGGAACGCGCACCGTCCACGTGGATCCCGTGACGGGACCCTGGCTCGGCGCTCCCACTGCCACCGACCACCCGCAGGACGAGGGCCTGGAGGACGAAGACCTGGAGGACGAGGGTCTAGAGGACGAGGACCTGGAGGACGAGGGCCTAGGGAACGAGGACCTGGAGGACGAGGGCCTAGGGGACGAGGACCTGGAGGCTGAGACGAGCGCGACGCCCGCTGGTCCGAATGCCGCTCGTCTCTCTCAGGACCTTCACGCCGACGTCGTCCTGGTCGCCACCGGCGCCCGGCCGCGTCGCCTGCCCCGCGCCGAGCCGGATGGTCGCCGCATCCTGACCTGGACGCAGCTGTACGACCTTGACGAGCTGCCCGAGCACCTCATCGTCGTCGGCTCGGGCGTGACAGGGGCTGAGTTCGCGGGCGCCTACCTCGCCCTGGGTTCGCGGGCGCCTACCTCGCCCTGGGGAGCCGAGTCACGCTCGTCTCCAGTCGTGAACGGCTCCTACCAACGGTCGATGCCGACGCCGCCGACCTGGTCGACACCCGCTTCCGCGCTCGCGGCATGCAGGTGCTCTCCGGTGCCCGGGCGGTGGCTGCCCACGTCGTGAGGGACGATGGCGACGCCGGGCCTGAGGGAGAGTACGTCGAGGTCGAGCTGGCTGACGGCAGGGTTGTCTACGGATCCCACTGCCTTATGGCGGGGGGGGGCGGTACCGACCGCGTGGCCGTACCCGCCACTGACTCCCTGGGCCTGGAGGAGGCGGGTGTCGAGCTGACCGGCTCCGGGCACGTCAAGGTTGATCGAGTCTCGCGGACCACGGCCTACCGTGTCTACGCGGCCGGTGACTGCACTGGAGTCCTGCCGTTGGCCTCGGTAGCCGCGATGCAGGGCAGGATCGCCATGAGACACGCCCTGGGCGACGCGGTGGCTCCCCTGGAGGTCGGCACCGTGGCCCACGCGGTCTTCACGGTGCCGGAGATCGCCTCGATCGGTATCGGGGAGAAGGAGGCTGAGGCCTACGACGCCGTGTCCACAACCGTTCCGCTGGCCCGCAACCCCCGTGCGAAGATGTCAGGAGTCAACGAGGGATTCGTCAAGCTCTTCTCCCGGCGTCGAAGCGGAGAGGTCCTAGGTGGGGTCATCGTGGGCAGGGCCGCCAGTGAGCAGGTGCTGGCAGTGACGCTGGCTGTGACACACCGGATGACGGTCGAGCAGGTGATGAACGCCTTCAGCGTCTATCCCTCCCTGTCGGGAACGATCACCGAGGCGGCACGCCAGCTCCACGTGCGGTGAGGCCTGGCTTTCGGCGCAACCCTCGCAACGGTCTCGTGGAGGCGTCTCCCTGAGGGGTGAGAACTGGCCCCGACCTACCTGGAGGACTGGCCCGTCGTGGAGGCGTCTCCCCGCTTGGCGAGGGCTGGCTAGCACTGTGATCTCGGCGTGTCCGTTTTCGGACCGTCTCCCCGCTTGGCCAGGACTGGCTAGCAGTCAGCCTCCCGGCCGGGCACGGTGCGACACGGCCTAGCACCCCCGAGAGGCTCGGGGTACGAACCAGCGGCCTCGTCCTTCTGGTGCCGGAGCCCCAGCATCCCAACCTGCTCGAGGCACGAGCCGGCAGCCTCGTCCCGCTAGTGCCGGTGTGTCAGCGCCTCGAAGAGCCCGGAGGCACGAGCGTGTGCCACTGCGGCTCCAGCACAAAGCCCAGCGCGCGGTTCATCGCCAGTGACCCGGTGTTCACGGACGCTCCGCCGGTGCCCCAGCAGCGGGCTCCCAGGGCGTAGGTAGTCAGAACAGAGGCAGCCTTGACCGCGACCGCCAGTCCCCGGCGTCGGTGCGCAGCAACGACACCGGTGCGGTCGACCTCCCACCGGTCCGAAAGCCGGTCCATCCAGGTGTACGCCACCGGGCCGTCCCCCTCCGTCCATGCCAGGAACCCGAGGCTCTCACCCGACTGGAGACGGTCTCCGAGGTCCGCCGGCAGCTCCTCGTGGTGGGAGGCTGGCGTCGACGGGAAGTCCGGGGCCACCTGCTCGTCCAGCGCCCGGAGGGCCGGGAGGTCAGACGGTTCTAGACGGCGGACCTGGTAACCAGCGTCCTCGGCGGTGGTGACGGCCTGCAGCAGTGCTGACAGGTCTGCGTCGTCATCTAGGGTCAGCCGAGCGCCCCACGAGCGGTCAGTGATCGCCCAGCCCTGCGCGAGCAGCTCAGCGTGCTCAGGGTCGTCCTCGCGCAGGATCCTCAGGTTCGTGCTCATATCAGGACGATAACGCCGTCGTAGCGGGTGCCTGTAGCGTCCATCCGCTGGCTGAGCAGGCGCGCGCCCCGCGTCAGCGTCGTTCCGGGGCCTGTGTCGACGATGGCTGTCTGAACGTTCACCGGGTGTTTTCCTGTTCCTCAGGAGCGGCAGGGAGAAGAGCGGGCCCCCGTGGGGCAGGATCGGACCCATGAGCAAGAGAGAGTCCTACCGCAAGGGGCCGGTGCTGCTGCGCGGCACCCAGATCCCGTCCCAGACCACGGACGCCAGGCTGCTGTCCAGCCGCGATGACACTGACTGGCTTCACAAGGACCCCTGGCGGGTCATGCGGATCCAGGCGGAGTTCGTCGAGGGCTTCGGGGCCCTGGCTGAGCTCGGTCCGGCCATCAGCGTCTTCGGCTCAGCCCGCACCGCCCCGGACTCCCCGACCTACGCCGTCGCCGAGCAGATCGGTGCCGGCATCGTGCGCGCGGGCTACGCCGTCATCACCGGAGGCGGCCCAGGCGTCATGGAGGCAGCGAACAAGGGGGCGCACCAGGCCGGCGGCGTCTCCGTGGGACTGGGCATCGAGCTCCCGCACGAGCAGGGCATGAACGACTACGTGGACCTGGGCGTCAACTTCCGGTACTTCTTCGCCCGCAAGACCATGTTCGTCAAGTACTCCGACGGCTTCGTGGTCCTGCCCGGCGGCTACGGCACCATGGACGAGCTCTTCGAGGCCCTCACCCTGGTGCAGACCCGCAAGGTCAAGGGATTCCCGGTGGTGCTGGTCGGGCGGGAGTTCTGGGGAGGCCTGGTGGACTGGCTGAGTGACACGCTCGTGAACGAGGGCGTGATCTCGTCCGCCGACCCGGGACTCTTCCACCTGGCTGACACGGCTGAGGAGGCTGTCGACTACGTCGTCGGCGCCGCTCGGCGCGTGCGTGCGGGGGAAGGGCCTCGTGCGGACCACGCCTGACCCGCCTGCAGCCATCGCGAGCGCACAGTAGTCGAACGTAAGTGGACTTGGCCACCTTTTGGAGGTTAGGTCACGGCCCATGTCGTAGAATGAGCGGGGTCACGCGGTGAGGATCCGCGTGTATACACGTGAAAGGGGAGCACATGGCTGCCATGAAGCCCAGGACCGGTGACGGTCCTCTCGAGGTTGTCAAGGAGGGGCGCTCCATCATCATGCGGGTTCCGCTGGAGGGTGGTGGCCGCCTTGTCGTCGAGATCTCACCCGATGAGATCCGTGAGCTCCAAGAGGCTCTGAGCTCAGTCAAGATCTGACGCGATCACAGGCGAAGAGTCTTCGGCCGTGGGCCGGGTCCGGCAGGACCCGGCCCTTTGCTGTGTCCACGAGGCGGGGGAACCGCGCGAGCCCGCGCTCGGTGCGCGCGTGGCCTGGCCGTTGAAGGGGCAGATGCCCGCGACCACGCCCACCCGCGCTCGGTGCGCGCGTGGCCTGGCCACGGTACGCGTGGGGCCCGTGCGAGTGCGGAAGTGTCTAGCGCCTCGCGCGCGCACGGCGACACCCACGAGTGGGTCCGCGCGAGCCCAAAACGGTGCAGGTCACTTGAGCTGCACCGTCCAGCTCAGGCTCGGCGCACGGAGACCAGAAGACCGTCACCCACCGGGAGCAGGCTCGTCAGCAGCGCGTCCTCCTCACGCAGCGCCTTGCCCAGCTCTCGCGCAGCCACCGTCGTCGCGTCGCGCCGGGCAGGGTCCGCCACGTGGTCGTTCCACAGGGCGCGGGTGACAGCGAGCACGCCTCCCACGCGCAGCATCCGCAGCGCCTGACCAGCCAGCGCAGCCGACTCCTCAGGGCCGACGTCCAGGACGACCATGTCGTACGAGCGTGGTGCCATACGGGGCATGACGTCGGAGGCACGTCCTTGAATGACCCGAGTGCGCGAGCTGGCGTACCCGGCGGCGTCGAAGGCCCTGCGGGCCTCACGCTGGAGCTCAGGCTCGACGTCGATCGTGGTCAGGACGCCGTCGGGCCCCATACCGGACAGGATCCACAGGCCGGAGGTCCCCGTGCCGGTGCCGATCTCCGCGACCGAGCGCGCCGCCACCGAGGCGGCCAGCATGCGCAGCGTGGCGCCCGTAGCGGGCGAGACCGGGGAGGTGCCCAGCTCCAGGCCGCGCAGACGCGCCTGGTTCGTCAGCTCGTCCTCGAGGACGAACTCCTCGGTGTAGGACCAGCTCAGCGTCTTGTCGGCACCCATCGGTGTCCTTTCCCTGCGTCAGTTGCGCCCCGGCAGGGCGCGCACGGCCCTATTCTTCCAGGTCCTCGGCCGCCTTGCGGCTGGGCGGCGCCCGTCCCGCCCGTCCCGCCCGAGCTGACCGCGTCGCCGGAGCTGCCCGCGCCGCCCAGTTGCTGCGGCGATCCATCTGGCTGGGCGAGGTCTCGTGCGGGTAGGAATCGGGAAGCGACAGCGGAGAGCTGCGGCCCCTGGGTACCGGGCCGGTGATGAGGCACAGCCCGGGCCGGGAAATGAGGCACAGGTCTGCGGGGGAGGAGCCACAGCCCGGCGGGCGGAAGAGGCGCAGCCCTGGGGGCCAGGAACGCGCAGCCCTGGCCTTGGCCCGGGAGAGGAAGGCGGGAGCGGGGGCACGCGTGGTAGGTGGGCCCTGGCCTCGGCCCGGGGGAGGAAGGCGCTGCGACGTCGCTGTCCTGCGGCAGCAGGACGCTCAGGGCGGACGATGACCACGGGATGCCTGGCGCTCCATATACTGGCGATCGTGTTTGGCATCTCCGGCGGCGAGTTCCTAGCCCTCCTGCTCGTCATTGTGATCGTCGTGGGGCCTCAGCGGCTGCCCGAGTACACGAGCAAGCTCACCCAGCTTGTCCGTCAGCTGCGGCTGTTCATCGACAACGCCAAGGAGCAGATCGCTGAGGAGGTCGGCCCAGAGCTTGGCGACCTCAGTCTCAAGGACCTCGACCCGCGCAACTACGACCCGCGCAAGATCGTGCGGGACGCGCTGGGCGAGGACCTGGACGCCATCCGCAGGGACCTGACCAGCCCCATTGAGTCGGTGCTCTCCACCGTCAAGAAGAACTCCGACGACGCTGCTGCGTCGATCTCACAGGACGCTCAGTCCAGGTCGAACAAGTCCCTGTCGCAGATGATTGAGGACAAGGCTGAGGAGACCCGCCGGGCGAACGCTCAGACGGTTGATCCCGCGCCGTCTGAGACGCCTGAGCAGGGGACGTCTGACCCGCAGCTGGAGGACAGCGACGTCACGCACGCAGAGCTCGACGCCGCCGCGGAGGCCGACGACGCCGGCCTGGGGCAGCCGCGTGCCGACGACGCTACTCAGTACGAGTCCCGCAGCAACAAGCCGGTCGCCGACGACGCCGTCCTGGGTGAGCCGGGTGCCGACGACGCTACTCAGTACGAGTCCCGCAGCAACAAGCCGGAGGCCGACGACGCCGGCCTGGGTGAGTCGGGTGCCGACGGCGCGGGCCAGGAGGGCCTGGAGTCCGACGGCGCCGCTCAGGACGAGCCGGTGCCCGAGAGCGCTGCTCAGGGCGGGCTGGGCACGGACGATGCTGGCCAGGAGGGCCAGGAGGGCCAGGAGGCCACGGAGGATGGCGAGCAGCCCCGCAGCGAAGGGCGGGACGACGATCTCGAGACGGACTCCAGCCGGCGGAGCTTCCTGTCCGAGGCTGTTGAGGCTGTCACGGACGTCGCTAACGACGTCTCCTCCATGGTGGAGATCCCCTCCACCCTGGCGGCCGCGACTGACAGCAGCGCTCGGGACCCGCGTCCAGTCTCGCCCCGCGAGATCGTCCGTGCGGCCAACGCAGCCGCACGCACCCGTCGCGAGGCAGCGACCGCCGTCGTCGACGCATAGCTCTCTCCAGCTCACGGTCAGCGTCTGAGGAGCGGGCCAGGACGTGCCAGAGCGTCCCAGAGTGCGCGACGGTGCGGCCGAGCACACCGAGTGAGTCTGAGCGCGCCAGAGCGACCGCGAGTCCGAGCACGCGGCTCCAGGACGCGCCCCTGCATGCTCGCGAAGCACGGGCTGGCGCGTGCATGAGACCACGCTGATGAAGACAACGCCCCCGCACGCTCGCGAATCGCAGAAAGGCCGGTACGAGACCTCAACGGGTCTGTACCGGCCTTTCCTGCTGGCCTTGCGGGGAGCCCCCCCCTCAATGTGGGGAGAACGGAGGTGGGTACGGACGCGGCGACGGCGTGGGCGGGGGAGCCCCCTCAGTGTGCGGAGAACCGCTCCCCAGCGCACAGCTGGCTCCTCAGCGTGGGGAGCTCCCGGCCCCTCGGTCCGCGAAGGAGTGTCGCCGACTACCTAGAGACCGGGCTGATACCCAGCTTCATGCCTGACAGGCCCCGCTCCTGGTGCCCCAGGCGCTGAGCGACCTGGGCCAGCTCGATCGCGGCCGGAGCGTCAGCCGCCGGCCTGCCCCCAGCGCTGACCGTGGCGGGAACGCCGACGTCCGCACCCTCGCGCAGCTTGATGTCCAGAGGAAGCTGAGCCAGCAGAGGGACCTCGTAGCCCAGCACCTGTGACAGCGAGTCACTGACAGCCTGGCCGCCCCCGGAGCCGAAGACCTCCAGGCGCGTGCCGTCAGGCTGGGGCAGGTAGGACATGTTCTCGATGACGCCGACGACCTTCTGCTTGGTCTGGGTGGCGATCAGCCCCGTGCGCTCGGCAACCTCGGCCGCCGCCGTCTGCGGCGTCGTGACCACGAGGATCTCAGCCTTGGGCAGCAGCTGGGCCACCGAGATCGTCACGTCGCCGGTGCCCGGCGGCAGGTCGAGCAGGAGGACGTCCAGGTCCCCCCAGAAGACGTCAGAGAGGAACTGCTGGACCGCCCGGTGGAGCATCGGGCCCCGCCAGACCACCGGCTGCTTGTCCTCCACGAACATGCCGATGGAGATCACCTTCACGTCGTGCGCCACCGGCGGCACGATCATTCCGTCGAGCTGGGTGGGGACGTGGTCCACCCCCAGCATGCGGGGGACGGAGAAGCCGTAGATGTCAGCGTCCACCACACCGACGCTCAGTCCCTGGGCGGCCATGGCCGCAGCCAGGTTGGTCGTCACCGAGGACTTCCCGACCCCGCCCTTGCCGGAGGTCACCGCGTAGACACGAGTGAGGTTGCCAGGCTTGGAGAAGGGGATCTCAGGCTCCGCCTCCCCACCGCGCAGGTGGCTGCGCAGGGCGGCACGCTGCTCGTCGTTCATGACTCCCATGCGCACCTGCACGTCGGTAACGCCCTCCAGCGCGCCGACCTCCTTGCGGGTGTCGGCCGTGATCGTGTCCTTGAGAGGACAGCCGGCGACGGTCAGCAGGACGCTGACGGTGACCACGCCCTCCGGGCTGACGTCAATGGACTCCACCATGCCGAGATCGGTGATGGGCTGACGGATCTCAGGGTCGATGACGCGTCCGAGCGCCTCGCGCACCTGGTCCTGTGTAGGGATGGTCGACATGGGCCCATCCTATGTACCAGGCAGCGGGCCCCGATCGTGGTGAGGAGCACGTAGCACGTGTACGGCCCTGTCGCACCACGGCACCGGCACCAGTCCTGCCTAGGCTGAGACAGGTCCCGGTCCCGGGACCGCGACCCCAGAGAGACTCGCCGATGCCCACCTTCCCCCTCCCCCAGCTGACGCTCCGTCGTAGCGGGCCGGTGCCCGCCGCGTCCGCTACGCCCGAGGCGCCTGCTGCGCCCCAGGCCCGGGCGGGCAGGCACGTGGCGGGGCTGGACGGTCTGCGTGCGATCGCCGTCGTCCTCGTCCTGGTCTACCACCTCGCCCCCGGGCTCCTGCCCGGCGGCATGGTCGGGGTGGACGCCTTCTTCGTCATCTCCGGGTTCCTCATCACCAGCCTGCTGCTCAGTCAGCACCGTGCCACCGGAACGATCAACCTGCGCCGTTTCTGGACGCGGCGTCTGCGCAGGATCGTGCCCGCGCTCCTTATCGCGGTCGTCGTGGTGGTCTGCCTGGCCGCCTTCCTCGGAGGCGACGTCCTGCTGGGAGTGCGTCGGCAGGTGCTCGGCGCGGCGACCCTGGTCTACAACTGGGTCGAGATCCTGGCGGGCTCGTCCTACTTCGACCTCGCCCAGCCCCTCCTGCTGACCAACGTCTGGTCGCTGGCGGTGGAGGAGCAGTTCTACCTCCTGTGGCCCTTCGTCGTCATCGCTGTACTCCGCCGCGGCACGAGCCGCGACCGCACGCGCCGGGGAGCATGGATCTGCCTGGCGCTGTCGCTGCTCTCAGCGACGGTCGCCCTCGTCGCGACGCTCACGGGTGCCTCAGCCTCGCGGGTCTACATGGGGACGGACACCCACGCCTTCGGCCTCATGCTCGGCGCGGCGCTCGCGCTGTGGCACGGGTACGCCACCGACGACGAGGCCTGCGAGACGCTGGCGGTGAGCACCTCCCAGCGGCTCGCCAGAGGGGT
>OAXA01000151.1_pt1 | contig 12654 bp, 9 predicted proteins | sample 1501441 | NCBI WGS metagenome assembly OAXA01 (sample SAMEA2580299, study PRJEB22360) | human gut metagenome | biome: human gut; feature: human-associated habitat; material: faeces | place: Denmark | collected 2008/2010
GAGCCGCTCGCGGCCCCTCACTGGAATTCTCCGCGCATCCGGTGAGAGCCATGAGGGTGGCCCCCATGAACCAGTCACGCCTCGAGAACCGCTTGTGCACCATGCCCACGCTTTCCCCGACCAAAGACAGGACAGTCACCTCATGGCGGCAGATATGTGTATTACCGGTATCCCCCACCATCTCGTACGACCGTACCCTGATGGAAGATCAGCTTCCACCCATGAGGGCCGCGCCGCCACAGCGACGCGCGCAACGACTCCCGCGCCCCGGACCGGTGGCGCCAGCGCAGCAGGACGGTCTGCTCGGACAGCCTCACCACGCCCAGCGCCTCGATGCCGACACGGCTTCCGAGTGTCTGACTTCGGGCCTCGGCCAGCACACGGCCCCTCGTCCAGATCCTCCCGCTCACCCCGTGTTCGACGAAGTCCTCGTCGAGCAGCTCGGTCAACGCCCTCTGACGCCGGTAGGGGTCGGGGTCGACGAGTCGGCGCTCCAAGGCGACGAGTTCGGCAGTGAGCACCTGGTCGGGATTGGCGGGGGCGGGCGGAAGGTCGAACAGCTCTGACTGGGCTTCGACGGCCTCCTGGGACCGGTCCGATCCGGGCGAGAGGGAATCGTCGGCAACTGTCATCCCCGGTCCGTGGTCGACCGGGGTGCCGTCCCGGAAAGCGGTGGCAGCGGCCCGGGCTCGCATGTCCGCGGCCTCGTTGAGGGCATGGCCCGCATGCCCCTTGACCCACTCGAAGGTGACGTCACGCCCACGCAGCTGGACGTCGATCTGCTCGAGCAGGTCACGGTTGAGGACGGGTTTTCCGTCGGCCTTGCGCCACCCCTTGCGCTTCCATCCTGGCATCCACTTGGTGCAGCAATTGATGGCGTACTGGGAGTCACACAGGATTGTCAGCGACTCGCCGAGGCCGCCGGTGGACCGTAGCAGGTCGAGGACGGCCATGAGCTCGCCCATGTTGTTCGTGCCGCGCGGCCAACCGCCCGCAGCCCAGGTGTCGTCGTCGATGTACCAGGCCCAGCCGGCTGGTCCCGGGTTGTCGAGGGAGGACCCATCGGCGGCGGCCACGATCATGACTTCTCCTGTTGGTTGGTTACTCGGTCCAGGTCGTCGATGCCGAATGCCTGCGGCAGCACCTCGGCCATCGTCTGCACCCCTGCCGGGGTGTCGATGAGCATCGTCGGACCGCCATGTTCCCACAGCAGCTGACGACACCGTCCGCACGGCATGATCGTCGCACCCATCGCATCGACGCAGCAGAAGGCGAGGAGATGTCCCCCTCCCCCGGCCACCAGATCGCTGATCAACCCGCACTCGGCACACAGGGTGACGCCGTAGCCAGCGTTCTCGACATTGCACCCGACGACGACGCGACCATCCTCGGCAAGTCCGGCCGCGCCTACAGGGAAGTGGGAGTACGGCGCATAGGCACGCTTGGTCAGTTCACGGGCGCGACGGCGCAGCGCCTCCCAGTTGACGTCCACGTCACTCCTTGATGTACGGGGTGCCGTCGGCTGCTGGCGACCTCACCTTGCCCACTAGCCCGGCGACGGCGACGATCGTCGCGATGTACGGCAGGATGAGCAGGAACTGCGAGGGCATCGGGGCGCTGATCGTCGACAGCTCGGTGGACAGCTGTGTCACGAAGCTGAAGAACAGTGCCATGACGGCAGCCAGGCCCGGACGCCAGCGGCCCATGATGAGGGCCGCCAGGGCAATGAAGCCATTACCCACCGTGATGTCCTTCGAGAAGGATCCGACGGTACCGATGGTGAAGTAAGCACCGCCCAGACCGGCGAAGACGCCACCGACAAGCACGGCCGACCAACGAACACTGGCGACGGAGATACCGACGGTGTCGGCAGCCTCGGGATGCTCACCCACGGAACGCACCCGCAGACCCCACTTGGTGCGCCACAGCAGGAACCACACCAGCGGGATGCAGAGGAAGCCGATGTACACCAAGATCGTCTGGTCGAAGAAGATGGGGCCGAAGAACGGGATCTTGGACAGCACCGGAATCGGCACCGCCTCCATAATCGGCGCAGTGTTGTACTTCTCGGCCTCGGGCGAGAGCAGCTGAGTGTAGAGGAAGCCTGTCAGGCCGGATGCGAAGAGGTTCACCACCACGCCCATGACGACCTGGTCGACGAAGTACTTGATGGTGAAGACGGCGAGCAGGGCGGCAGTCAGCACCGAGGCGATGATCGCCGCGACGATGGCCGCGAAGACCGAGTGGGTCATCGATCCGACCAGGGCCGCAGCGAAGGCTGCAGTGAGCATCTGACCCTCGATGGCGACATTGACGACGCCGGCACGCTCGCACATGACACCGCAGAGGGCGCCGAGGACCAGCGGGGTGGCCACCGACAAGGTGCCCTGCAACTGGCCGGCCACCTGGAAGGGCAGTTCACGGCCGGCGGCCGCCCAGCTCAGGAATCCGATGGCCACCACACCGGCGGTGACGGTGAGGGTGTGACGGCTACGGCCCATGAAGAAGGCAGCGGACGCCAACAGACACGCGATGGCGCTGACGAGGGCGATCGGGAAACCGGAGACGGTCAGGGTTCCCAGTTCCTTGCCGGCCAGGGCATCCGTGAAGGCGAAGTGGGCCTTGCCGGAGGTCTTGCTCAGCAGGAAGAACAGGATCACCGCCATGATGGCGATGAGCACGCCCGCCGACAGACGGTGGGTGCGACCCTCGCGGGATTCCACCCGCTCGAACTCCAGCTCCTTGTCGAGGCCCTCGCTGGCCTCGGGGGGCAGCTCCACACCAGTCTTGGTGATGTCGGACGTGGTGGGACGAGGAAAACGCGATGCCGGGCTCATGCCAGGGCCCCCTTCGTGGTGGTGTCAGCCGGGACCGGACCGCGGTCACGGTTCCTGCCTCGCTTTTCCTTGCGCGTCTTGAGGAAGGGCAGGATCGTCTTGACCAGCATCGGCGCTGCCACGAACATGACGATGACGGCCTGGATTACTCGGACGAGGTCCAGAGAGGTCTGGGTCATGGCCTGCATGCGCAGACCACCCTGGTTCATGGCTCCCCAGAACAGACCGGCCAGCACGATGCCGAGCGGCTTGGAGCGGCCCAGCAGGGCCACCGTGATGGCGTCGAAGCCGATGGTTCCGACCAGGCCGATGGACAGCTGGGTCGGGGTGGCTCCCGAGATCGGGCCCAGGGCGACCTCGACCCCGGCCATACCTGCCAGGCCACCGGAGATGACCATGGTCCAGGCGATGATCGAGTTGGTGTTCATACCGGCAGTGGCCGAGGCATTCGGGTTGGCACCGACTGCGCGGATCTGGAAGCCCAGATGGGTGCGATCCAGCAGCCACCAGGTGCCCACGGCCAGCAGCAGAGCCAGGAAGAATCCCAGGTGCAACTGGGACCCGGCCAGCCGTGGGAAGGTGGCGTTCCAGTCGACGATCGGGGCGATCGGGTCGGTACGACCAGGCATCTGGAAGGCCTTCGTCGTCAACAACCACGCCAACAGACCACTGGCGATGTAGTTGAGCATGATCGTCACGATGACCTCGTTGGCGCCAGCGCGGGCCTTGAGGACGCCGGCGATGGCACCCCAGATGGCTCCGCCCACGAAACCGGCAATCACGGCGAACAGCAGGTGGATGGGCAGCGGCAGGGAGTGGAAGTTGAATCCCACCCAGGCAGCCAGCGTCGCTCCGGCAATGGCCTGGCCCTGACCACCGATATTGAACAGGCCAGCCTTGAAGCCCAGACCGATGGCAAGACCACCACAGATGAGCGGCGCGGACTGGGCCGTCGTCGCAGTGAGGGCCTGCCAGGACCCGAAGGCTCCCTGGAACAGGGCGGCGTAGGCCGAGGAGACCTGAGCCCAGGAATCGGTCAGGGCGTCAGGACGGGAGAAGAGATAGCTCCACTCCTTGTTGATCTCCGGATCCGCAGCGACCATGACGATGGCCGAGACGATGAAGGCCAGCACGAACGCGGCAATCGTCACCCACAGGTCATTCCACCGGAAGGAGCGAGGCGGCTTGGGCTCCACCTTGGTCGCGGCAGGCGCCGTCGTCTCCTTCGACGGGGTGGGCTTCGGGGATTCGGTACTCATTCCGAGACCTCCTTGTGTCCCTTGGCGACGCTGTCACACGCCTCGTCATAACTGAATCCGGCCATCATGAGGCCGAGGACGTCGCGGGGAGTTCCCGTCGGGGCGATGCCGACGATACGACCGCGGTACATCACCGCGATGCGGTCCGACAACGCCTCGATCTCGTCGAGCTCGGTGGAAACGATGAGCACGGCGGTGCCGTTGTCCCGTTCCTCGACGATCCGCTGGTGCAGGAACTCGATGGCGCCAACGTCCACCCCACGGGTCGGCTGTGATGCCACGAGCACACTCAGCGGACGCGACAGCTCGCGAGCCAGGACGACCTTCTGCTGGTTACCACCCGACAGGGAGGACACCGGAAGCGATGCCGAGGGAGTACGGATGTCGAACTCCTCGACGCGGTCGCGGGCGTTGTCAGCGATGCGCCTGAGCTGAAGGTTGCCGTGCTTGGAGTAGGCACCCACCTGGTTCAGGATGAGGTTCTCCGCGATGGAGAACTCCCCGACGAAACCGTCACGCTGACGATCCTCAGGCACGAATCCCAGGCCAGCTCCGATGGTCTTGATCGGGGCCGCGCCGGTGGTGTCCTTGCCGTCGATGCGGATGGACCCTGAGGTCGGCTTGATGAGACCGAGCAGGGACGACGCAAGTTCGGTCTGGCCGTTGCCCTGCACACCGGCGACACCAAGGATCTCCCCGCCCTCGACGGTGAGAGAGACATTGTCGACGACGACAGATCCGAGGTCATCGGCCACCGTGAGGTTCTCGACCTCGAGACGTGGCCCGGTCGGTCTGGCCTCGTCCTTGTCGACGACCAGCTTGACGGCTCGACCCACCATCATCTCGGCAAGCTCGGCCTCGGACTGATCGGCAGAGGCCTCGCCGACGATCTTGCCGCGACGAACCACCGTGATGTCGTCAGCAATGGCACGGACCTCGCGCAGCTTGTGGGTGATGAAGACGATGGCTCGGCCCTCGTCGCGCAGCGTCTTCATGACCGCCATGAGCTCGTCGATCTCCTGCGGGGTGAGCACGGCGGTGGGCTCGTCCAAGATGAGGTACTTGGCGTCATTGGCCAGGGACTTGAGGATCTCGACGCGCTGCTGGACGCCGACCGGCAGGTTCTCGATCACCGAGTCCGGGTTGACGTCGAAGTGATAGCGATCAGACAGCTCGCGCACCTTCGAGCGGGCTCGTCCCATCGACAGCACACCGGCAGTCGATTCCTCTCGTCCGAGCACGATGTTCTCGGCCACCGTGAACACGTTGACGAGCATGAAATGCTGGTGGACCATCCCGATACCGGCCGCCATGGCCTGCTTGGGATTGTCGAAGTGCTGCTCCACGCCATCGATGTAGACCGATCCCTCGTCCGAGGGCAGCAGCCCGTACAGGATGTTCATGAGGGTCGACTTGCCGGCACCGTTCTCACCGAGCAGGCAATGGATGCGCCCGGGAACGATGTCGAGGTCGATGTGGTCGTTGGCCGTAAGCGTCCCGAATCTCTTCGTGACTCCGCGCAGACTCAGTCCTTCCTTGACTGGAGCGCGGTCGCCGGGTGGGACAGCGGTGGTGTTCATTGTCACGGGGCAGATCCTTCCACGTCTGTTCCCTGATGTCGTGTGAACCGACGACGACGCGCCGACCTCCCGTGGAGATCGGCGCGTCGTCGGCTCACGTGGTTGGCAACTCAGGAGCTGCGCGAACCGAGTTCGCGCTTCACGCTCACTTGGGCTGAGCCTTCGAGGTGATCTTGATCTTGCCGGAGGTGATGTCGGCCTTGATCGTCTTCAGCTCGTCCTTGACCTCAGCGGGGATCTTGGAGTCGAACTCGTGGAACGGGGACAGGCCGGTGCCATTGTCTTCGAGGGAGCCGATGTACGGCTTGCTGTCGAAGCTTCCGTCCTTGGCAGCCTTGATGGCGTCGAACACGGCGACGTCCATGCCCTTGTACACCGAGGTGATGATGTTGGAGCAGTAGGAGGGCTGGGTCTTGCAGCCGTCGCCGTCGACCCAGATGGCGTTGGCCTTGCCGCCGGAGGACTTCACGGCCTGCAGAGCGCCGTTGCCAGCGTTACCAGCGACCGGGAGGATGATGTCCGCACCCTGGTTGAGCAGAGCCTGAGCGGTTGTCTTACCACCAGAGACGTTCTGGAACGGGTTGGGCTGCGGAACGAACTGGCCGTCCTGCTTCTCGGCGTTCCAGCCGATGACCTGCACCGACTTGCTCTTCTGCTTGTTGTAGTAATCGACACCCTGGGCGAAGCCGTCCATGAAGATGGTCACGGTCGGGATCTTCATGCCGCCGAAGGTGGCCACCTTGCCGGTCTTGGTCAGCGAGGCGGCCAGGTAGCCGGCCTCGAAGGAGGACTGAGCGGTGTTGAAGATCAGCGGCTTGAAGTTCGACGGGGCGCCCTGAGGGTTGTCGTCGACAATGGCGAACTCGACGTTCGGGTTGGCCTTGGCAGCAGCCACGGTGGGCTTCTCGAGCAGGAATCCGACGGAGACGATGATCGAGCACTTGGCGTCAACCATGGACTGCAGGTTGGTGGCGTAGTCCTTGTCGTCCTTCGACTCCACCTTGGCGGTCTTGACACCGAGGTCGCTGGCGGCCTTGCTGAGGCCCTGCATAGAGGTCTCGTTGAAGGACTTGTCGTTGAAACCGGCGGAATCGGAGACCATGCAGGCCTTGAACTCACCAGAGTTCGAGTTGTCCTTTGCGGTCGCCGAGGTGGCGGTGGAACTCGACGAGGACCCCGAGGACGCGTCCGGAGCCTGCGCGCACGCCGACAGCGACAGCGCTGCGGCTGCAAGAACAGCGGGAATAGCGAGGTGTGACTTCTTCACGGACTGCCTCCTGGAGCAGACGATGATCCGACGAATGGGGAGCCCATGTGGCAGGTTTCGCCGATCGGGCCATCAAACTGTAACCCTTCCGTAGCGGAATCGACACCTCAACGGACAAACTGAGCCCAGGAAGTGGGAAAATGCCACCCCACTTCTCGCCGGTGCGTCCAATTCATGGGACGAATGAGGCCATCACGCGACCTGATTGACCAGGGCCTCCGCCGCGTCGATGATCGACAGCGTCTCAGGGCCCCAGTTCGCCTCCTGGCTGCGATAAGGACCGGTGGCCAGTGATATCGCCACCGCGGCGGAGCGCAATCTCAGCTCCACCGGGTCAACTCGGGAATCGAAGACGGGCACCCAGGCCGCCAAGATCTGCCGCACCCGGTCGGCCTGGACGGCATTCATGTGTTGCACCGTCGACAGATGGGCCACCAGGCAGGCGAGATCGTCGGCACGACGGCCCGGTCCGATGGTGTCGACGTCGAGAATCCCGCACACCTGACCATTCCAGACATGGATCTGACCTTCATGGAAGTCACCATGGGTGGGTTCGTTGCCCTGTGGCACACCCATCAACCCCTGGGAAATGATCCGCGCCATCCTGTCCAGGCGAGCTTGTTGATCGGGCATTGCGGCAGCGACCATGCGACAGTAATGGTCCACCGAGTCACTCCACGAGGATCGTCGGGGCAGGTCGCACACCTGCGGAGGGAGCTGGTCGAGCAGCCCGACAAGACTCTCGGCGGTGCAAGGATTCCCGAGTTCGAAGAGGGCCTTGCTGAGAGGGTGCCCCGGCAATTCGGTCAGGAAGAGCAGATTGTCGTCAGTGATCCCGGCGACGCGGGGACTCGGCACGGAAGCACGCGTGAGGAGATCATGTCGGGCCACGGTCGCCTGGAAGATGCCATCGCGTAGCACCTTGACGTAGAGGCGTCGGTTGGCGACCTCCACGCATAACACCGCGCGACGCCTGGGCCGGTACCCGATCATCCGAAGGTTGATCTGATCGGCACTGACGCGACCGTCGACCAACCCCAGGTCCGAGATGATGGCCGCCATCTGTTCGGGATAGGCGGCCCCGGGGCACCCCGGCAGGTCGGGATCGTCGGGGTACCGCCACACGGCGACCTCCCGCGAGCCGTCAACGTAGATGTCCGCGCGAGAATCGGTCATCGCAGGACCACTGGCACGAGCACTCATACCAAAGAGCTCCTGCCGCTCCCCCGTCGGCCAGTGCACACGCGCCTGGTAGGTCGCTGTGGTGGACTGGCCGGGGTTGGCGTCGACATGGTCGAGGTGCCATTCCAGCAGGATCCCGCCGGCGTGCTCGACGGCCGCCTTCAGCAGTTCTTCGGCTTCCGGGCTGGTGAGCAGAACCGCCCCGTCAGCGTCCTTCCCAGGACCGCCGAGCCACGCAGGTCGTCTCACGCGCTTGCCGCCTCCCGCTGGGGGCGCGGGGCAGCAGAGGCTCCAGCGGTCACGATCGGAGCAGCCGGCGCGTCGAGCCTACGAATCCTCAGCCATGCAGCACGAAGGCCGTCGGCCTCGGTCACCGTCAGTTCGACATTGGGAGTGGGTTCCTCGTCCTCGTTCTCCTCCTCGGCCACGAAACCGACCGGGTAGAGGTGGACGTCGACCTGGGCCCCCTTGACAGGAACCTGTCCGGTCTGGGCCATGAAGTATCCGGCGACGGTGTCGTAGGGCCCCTCGGGCAGTACCAGACCGACCTTCTCCGCGAACTCCTCGATGGTCGTCAGACCGTCGATGTCACGCTGTCGGACGTGGGCCAAATCGGAGGGCTCGACGGTGTCGTACTCGTCAGTGATGTCGCCGACGATCTCCTCGACGAGGTCCTCCAAGGTGACGATGCCGGCCGTGCCGCCGTACTCGTCAAGGACGATGGCCAGGTGGGCATGGGCTCGACGCATCTCCGTGAGGGCCTTGAGCACCTTCACGGTGTCGGGCAGGGAGACGACGGTGCGCACGAGCTGGGACACCCGGCTGTTACGGATCTGGGGATCGAGCTCGAGCAGGTCACGTACGTGGACGAATCCGAGCACTCGGTCCGCCGAGCCGTCGATGACCGGGTAGCGGGAGTGGGATCCGTCCCGGACCACCTGGGCCCCCTGAACGGCCTTCATCGACCCCTGCAGGAAGTCCACCTCGGTTCGGGGCACCATGACCTCACGCAGGGACTTCTCCCCGACGGCGAAGACCTCGTCGAGGATGGTGCGCTCCTCGTCACCCAAGGTGGCCGACGAGACGACCATCGAGCGGATCTCCTCGTCGGTGACCTCCTCGCGGGCAGCTGCGGGGTCACCACCAAGGATCTTGACGACGAAATCGGTCGAGACACCCAGGAACCAGATGATCGGGCGGAACAGGGTCGCAATGCCGTTGACCATCGGGCCCAGCACCAGGGAGAACCCCTCGGCTCGTTGCATGGCCAGCCGCTTGGCGACCAGCTCTCCCAACACGATCGAGAAATAAGAAATGATGATCGTGATGATGACGAGGGCGACGGTGCCGGCAACGGAGGCCGACATTCCCCAGGACTCAAAAACCGGCGCGAGCTCATTCGCCAGTGTGGCACCACCGAATGCCGAGGCCAGGAAACCCGACAGGGTGACGCCAATCTGGACAGCAGACAGGAAGCGGTTGGGATCTGATTGCAGCTGCTGGATCGAGCGGCCGCGCGATCCACGGGTGGCCGCCAATTGCTTGACCTGGGAATCGCGGAGGCTCACCAGCGCCATCTCGGCAGCCGAGAACACTCCTCCCAGGAGGATGAACAGCAGAATGATGGCGGCGTTCTCAAGGACGTCAGCCACGGACCTTCACCATTCCTCTCGTCATGGAGGCAAGGATGAAGGTGTCGGGACTATCGCCCTCCCGGTCATCGTTGTGCATAGGACCAAGAATAAGGGTTCTGCGCGGCAAAACTCCAAGGAAGAAGTGGTCAGGGCGAAATATTGCCGCTCAGAACGTCCAAGCTCCACCACGTCGAGATCCCCGTCACAGCAAAGACGAAAACCACCTGGACCCATCGCGGACAGCTGGCCAACAGTCTCGCCACCGGCAGAAATGCCGGGAACGCGGGCAGGAGAAACCGAGCCTTCGCATTGAAGAATCCTTGCATGAGCCCCACGAAGACCACGGTGACGAGAACGTAGACCGTCAGCCAGACATTCTCCTGGCGAACCGCCGTGACGAGGCCGAGGAGGAGGTACAGGCACCATGACAGTGCGACGAGACCAAAATACCGCCAGTCACATGGCGGTTGTGACAGCTTCCCCTGAATGAATGTCCAGGTATCGGCTGGGGTACCCATCTCGCTCCCCCAGGCCTTCTGGACCAGTAGGTAGCCATTCCACTTGCCAGTTCGACAGGCGACGATGAGGAACCATGTCAGCAATCCGAGTGGGCTGAGCGCCATTCCCACGAAGCGACGCCACCGCTGGTCGCGCTGCACCGTGGAGAACACGCTCGTCAACCATGCCAGTCCAAAGACGATGCACACCGGGGCCACGGATGCCCGGAAAAGCCCCGCGGCTCCGACGCAGGCTCCAGCAAGGAGCCACCGTTCCGACAGGATGGCCAACAATCCCAGCCCGACGAGAGCGATGAACCACCCCTCGGTGTACCCCATCGACTCGACAACGGCTCGCGGCGCGGCTCCCCAGCACACCACCAGCATGACGGCCGCCGTCGGCCCCGCGATCCGTAGACCGATGGCGGTGACGACCCCGGCGGCCAGCAAGAACCCCATCTGTCCGGCGACGAAGACGGCCGGTCGAGCGGACAGACCCGTCGTCAGCATGACGGCTCGGCCCAGTGCTGGCAGGCCTGGTAGGAAGGCGAGATCGGACGACCACGGGTCAGTGTGCCCGAAGACGGTGTGTGGCCAGTGGTATCCGCCCACAGCAATGATCGAGTACCACTTCCCGTCCCATCAGGGCAGGCGCGAAATGACCTCACCGTCCGGCGCCAGGGCCGCAACAAGGACGAGGCGTTGGGTCACCCACACGAGAAGACCGACGCCGATAGTGATAAACCACCTGCATCGGTCGACGTCGTCAGGCACGGCCGGAGTCCGGCCAGTGCTCACAGGGAGTCAATGATGGCGTTGAGGGTGGTGCTGGGGCGCATGGCATCCTCCACGAGTTCCTCGTCGGGGTGGTAGTAACCGCCCATGTCCACCGGATTGCCCTGGACACCGTTGAGCTCGTCAAGGATCTGGGCCTCGCGGGCGGCCAGCTCGGTGGCCACGTCGGAGAACCGGTCGGCGTCATCCTTTTGGGCAGCCAACTCGCTAGCCCAGTATCGGGCCAGCCAGTAGTGCGAGCCACGGTTGTCGATCTGACCGAGTTTGCGTGCGGGAGAGCGGTCGTTCTCCAGGAAGGCACCGATGGCCTTGTCCAGGGTGGCGGCGAGAACTCCGGCCTTGGTGCCATCGGTGGTCTGGTCGATGTGTTCGAGGCAGGCGCCCAGGGCGCAGAACTCGCCCAGTGAATCCCAGCGCAGGTAGTCCTCAGCGACGAACTGGGCGACGTGCTTGGGAGCCGAGCCGCCAGCACCGGTCTCGAACAGGCCGCCACCGGCCAGCAGTGGGACGACCGAGAGCATCTTGGCGCTGGTGCCGATCTCAAGGATCGGGAAGAGGTCCGTGAGGTAGTCACGCAGCACGTTGCCGGTGACCGAGATGGTGTCCTCTCCGCGACGGATGCGTTCCAGGGTGAACTTCATGGCCTCGGCGGGGGCGAGGATTCGGATGTCCAGACCCTCGGTATCGTGCTCGGGCAGGTATGCCTTGACCTTCTCGATGACCCGGGCGTCGTGGGCGCGATTCTCGTCGAGCCAGAAGACGGCCGGGGTGTTGGTGATGCGGGCTCGCTCGACGGCCAGACGCACCCAGTCACGCACCGGGACGTCTCGCACCCGGCTCATGCGCCAGATGTCGCCCGTCTCAACCTGCTGGCTCGTCAGCACCTCGTCTCCGGACCGCACCTCGACGCGGCCATCGTGGACGACCGTGAAGGTCGTCGGGTGGGAGCCGTACTCCTCGGCCTTCTGGGCCATCAGGCCGACGTTCGGGACATCGCCCATGGTGGCAGGGTCGAGGGCGCCGTTCTGACGGCAGTCGTCCATGATCGCGGCGTACATCGTCGCGTAGCTGCGGTCGGGGATGCAGGCGAGGGTCTCCTGACGCTTACCCTCGGCATTCCACATGCAGCCGGAGTCGCGGACCACGACCGGCATCGAGGCGTCGATGATGACGAGGTTGCCGGCGTGCAGGTTGGTGATGCCGTGGTCGGAATCGACCATGGCCAGGGCCGGACGGGCCTGGAAGGCGGAATCAATGGCAGCCCTGACCTCTGCGGCGCGGTCGGTCGGGAGCTTCTCCAGACGGGCGTAGAGATCGCCCAGGCCGAGATCCGGGTTGACCCCGACGGAGTCGAGATCATCGCCGTACCTGTCGAAGACGTTGGCCAGGAAGGTACGCACCGCGTGTCCGAAGAGGACCGGGTCGGAGACCTTCATCATCGTCGCCTTGAGGTGGACCGACCACAGCAGGTCCTCCTCCTTGGCCAGGGCCAAGGAGGAGGCATAGAACTCGTCGAGGGCATCGACGGACATGTAGGTGGCGTCGACGACCTCTCCCTCGAGGGTCTTGATGCCATTGGCGAGGGTGGTCTCGGAGCCGTCAG
>OAXA01000153.1_pt1 | contig 12607 bp, 10 predicted proteins | sample 1501441 | NCBI WGS metagenome assembly OAXA01 (sample SAMEA2580299, study PRJEB22360) | human gut metagenome | biome: human gut; feature: human-associated habitat; material: faeces | place: Denmark | collected 2008/2010
GAGCCATCCCGAAGAACCGCGGCCCCTCGACCCCGCCCCCGCCGCCAGGGCCACCATGCAGGAAGACCGCCGGCTTGCCATTGGGGTTGCCACACTGCTCGACGTAAAGCTGTTGACCATCACCCACATCGACCATCCGGGTGTCATAAGGCTCGATCGGCGGGTAAAGATCTCGCTGTGGGCTGATGCTGAGTTCCGAGCTTGCAAGGGTCACGGAAACCTCCTTTGGTTGTGGTCGTCACCTCGATGGTATTTCTCAACACGGATACCATGTCGCCGTGACATCAGACTCCTCCAGCCGCAGATCATCTGCCACCATCCGCCCGACGTATGCCGATCGCGGATCTGGGCACTACGACATCCTCCTGACCCTCATGTGTGTCGTGGTCATCCTGTCGAACATCGGTGGATCGAAGGGAGTCCAGCTCGGCCCCATCACCACCGACGGCGGGTTCTTCCTCTTCCCGCTCGCCTACGTCATGGGAGACATCACCACTGAGATCTACGGGATCAAGGCTGCTCGCCGGGCCATCGTCATGGGGTTCATATGTGCAATCCTCTCGGTGCTGTGCTTCTGGGCGATCATTGCCCTTCCGGGGTTCACCGATCCCTACTCTGTGGCTCATGACGCCGCCCTCGAGATGTCGCTGGGACCGCTGTGGCAGATGGTGCTGGCCGGTGCGTGCGGATTCCTCGCCGGGCAGTTCACGAATTCGGTCATCATGGTTCGTCTCAAGGCCAAGTGGTTGGAGCGCGGCCTGGTCGGTCGACTGATGGGGTCCACCGGCGCTGGTGAGGCCGTCGACACCGTCATCTTCTGCGCCATCGCGGCACCAGTCGTCGGAATCACCAGCTTCGGCCAGTGGTGTAACTACGCCTTCTTCGGATTCTTGTGGAAGACCCTCGTTGAGTACGCCTGCATCCCGATCACGACTCGCATCATCGCGTGGATCAAGAAGCGTGAGCCGACCTACCAGGAGAGGCTGGCAGCAGCTCAGCATTGACGCTGTGCCTCGGAATACCGGCGAAATCTGCCAATAAACGCCGATGGTGACGTTGCCATCATGGTGTCGGGCCGATTTTTGGCAGATTTCGCTGACAGTCCCGTACACCAGCACCTTCGAACGTCGCGCCACGAATTCGTTCGGCCTCCAAGCGTTCTCGACGCTGACCCGGCCGATCGTCTGCAAGATCGAGTGTCGGTAGATCCTTTCTCCTGCGAGCACGGAGAACGCCATCAGGACAAGGGCCACCGCCGCGTGCGATGACCGAGCATGCGCAGTGGAATGAAGACCAGCCGTCACCCTGAAACCTGCGATCGGCCTCGGCCTCATCAGCATCCCGAACCACCTCGATCTTGTCCATTACCTCGCTGACAGCCAGGTCCCACTGGGACACCTCTCGGTAGACCCCGCTCAAGCTCGGGCGAAGATGGTCCAGCTTGATCAGTCCGCCACGGTTCATCGGCTCGGTGACGATGATCTCGAGGAGACGGTCGATCTGAGTGGAACCACGGAATTCGACGAGGCGATGGTGCCGCCCAGGACCTCGACCCGCTCGGGCATCCCGTCAATCATCACCCTGGTCGAGGGAGCCGATCGAATCGACCGACCATTATCAGTGACCCCACCTCGACGTCGTCATCGACGTCAAGGGCGTCCATCGCCACGAAGGCCACGATCGACTCTCGCGTTCGCGAGCGTCACGAATGGCGCCTTCAGTCTCTTCCGTCGCGAGGCCGGGAATGAGGGAGAACAGGCATATCAGTTGGCCTTGACCAACCTTCCACCGTTGATATTCCAGCGACCCATGAACTCGGTCTCGAGGGCATCCAACTCCCCGTTACGCATGGCAGCGCGAATCTGATCGACGAGCCGAACCGTCCAGCGTTCGTTGTGGATCGTCGCCAGGGTGTTGGCAAGCATCTCCTTCGCCTTGAACAGGTGGTGGAGGTAGGCACGGGAGTAATAAGTGCAGGTGTAGCAGTCGCAGCCCTCCTCCAACGGACCGAAGTCACGCCGGAATCGAGCGGTGTTGACGTTGTAGCGCCCATCGACGGTGTAGATGGCGGCGTTGCGGGCCACCCGGGAAGGGTTGACGCAGTCGAAGGTGTCGGCACCAGCACGGCAGGCGGCGAAGAGGTCGTCAGGCTCGGAGATGCCCAGCAGGTGACGGGGACGATCCTCCGGAAGCTCCTCAGCACACCAGGTGACGATCCGCCCGAGATTGACCTTCTCGATGGCACCTCCCAGGCCGAAGCCGTCGAACCGCTGGCCGTCGATCTCCATCTGCGACAGATCCCGGCAGGCCTTGCGGCGCAGGTCCTCGTACTGTGCTCCCTGGATAACCCCGAACAGAGCCTGGTACGGCTTGCCGGCCCGGGCCTCGGTGAGGCGACGATGCTCAGCCAGACAGCGTTCGGCCCACCGTCGCGTCCGCTCCAACGCCTCCTCCTGGTAGGAGCGGGTATTCATGAGCGTGGTCAGCTCGTCGAAGGCGAACATGATGTCCGCACCGAGATGGTGCTGGATCCCCATCGACACCTCAGGGGTGAAGCGATGGAGGTCACCGTTGAGCGGGCTGCGGAAGGTGACGCCGTCGTCGTCGACCATGGCCTTGCGGTCGGCGTCGGCAGCAATGACGTCTTCCTCGGTGAGCTCCGAGACGTCCATCGCCAGGGTCTTCTTGAACCCGGCGCCGAGACTGAGCACCTGGAAGCCGCCGGAATCGGTGAAGGTTGGGCCGGTCCAGTTCATGAACCGTCCCAGTCCGCCGGCCTCGTCGACGAGGTCTGGACCCGGCTGCAGGAAGAGGTGATAGGCGTTGGCCAGCACGGCTTGGGCTCCCAGCTGCGCCACGGACTCAGGCAGCAAGGACTTGACGGTGGCCTTGGTCCCGACGACGACGAAGGCCGGGGTCTCGATATCACCGTGCGGGGTGTGGATGACGCCAGTGCGCCCATAGGAGTCGTTGAGGTGCGAGGTGACGTCGAATCCGAATGGCATGGGCGTCATTGTATTGACGAGTCCCCCCTGGGCGCGCCGGGCCAGAGGGGACCAGGGAAACCACCCTGCCCCTCTCCGGTACGGCCCCTACTGCTAGCCTGTGGCTACGCTGTGAGCGATGTGGCTCACCTCCGGGAAGTACTGAGGATGAAAACCGCGCCAATCACCATGAGAGCAACACGCAATCGACACAAGCGCACAAGGTTCGCGACCTGCATGGTCGCGGTGATCTGTCTCATTACAACCAGTGCGTGCGGAAAAGTCAGAACGAGTTCCATCAGTGAAGCCGATACGCTTCATGCCGATGTCAGGATCGCCACATCCTGGAGCCAACCAGATTCCCCCATCTTCAATCGCCCGGGTTTTCTGTCCCTCGACGGCGACACCACCCATGAACTCAAAAAACTTGAAAACGCACCCCGATACACCAGCGCTAGCTCCGATAGTGACGGAAATGTCGCCTTCATTGACTTTTCCAACATGTACGTCATGGGGAAATCAGGAACCAGGATCATACCCCGAAAAGATCCTTACGTATCAGATTCGCAATTCATCTACCCCTATCCTCTCGGTGCCGGAGAATTTGCATTCTTGTCGAATTGGGGCGACGATTCATCAAATCCCGACAGATATACATTCCTTCTCGAATTCACCGATGGCACATCAATGCACATACCACACTGGGTGTCTGATATTACAATGTGCAACAATCAGATATATGGGATTTCCTACAACACATACCATAGCCCTTCAGGAGTGCAATTCTTCCGCATCGACCGACAGCACCACAAGACGGTAGACCTCGGGCCTCTTATGACACCCCGGTGGGGGTTGACCCCCGAAAGCGGCCTCGCATGTCACGGGAAGGATCTTGTCGTGCGACTGGGGGCAACGTCATGGAACAAAAAGGCGACATACCCGCAAACCACCTTGGCATTCTTCGACCTGAAAACAGGATCAGCCCGGCAGATCCCGATCATCGATGAACACGGGAAACCCCTCAATACGATCGACGGCGGAGGAGTCCGCGAAGACAGCATGGGCCCTACCGGTTCAGACGCGGTCATCATGGGACATGAATTCATCTGGACCCTCCTGTCCGGGCAAGTCGTGGCCACTGACCTGACCACTGGAAAATCCCGCCTCATCGTGAACACCCACTTGGCCGCAGATCAGGGAATTCCACTCCGAATCCAAGGTAAAACCGTCGGGGTGGTCGACACCGCCACCGACAGTCCTGTCATCAGACTTTACGATCTGCAAACCGGAGCCATGATCAAAGAAGTGGACTCATCAGCAGCCAAGAAAGCCCAAGAACGCTCCGGAGGCATCTTCACCGGCCTATTCCTGTCAGGATTCGCCCTGGTGGTGCCGCGCTGAGGTCAGCCACAGAACCGATACACCGAGTGTGGGGCATCGATCCAGACCCTCCAGGGCGCGACGAGCCGACAGCAGCGCCATGATCGTGGCAGGTGCGCCACTATGGTGGGCCCCGTGCGCGGAGTTCTTTTCATGTTAGGAGCTGTCCTCTCAGTTCAAATCGGGGGAGCTTTGGCTGCCACCCTCATCCCTCAGGTGGGACCGCTGGGAACCGTTGCGTTGCGAATGTCGCTGGCCGCCCTTCTCATGGCCCCTGTCGTCAGACCTCATCTACACGGCCACACCCGCGACGACTGGATGAGGGTGCTGGCTCTGGTCATCGCCCTGGGCGGCTTAAACACCGCCTTCTACTTCTCCCTGGAGCGATTGCCGCTGGGTGTGGCGGTGACCGTCGAGTTCCTCGGGCCACTGGGGATGGCCGCCCTGGGAAGCCACTCAGTGCGTGACTGGTTGGCGATCCTGCTCGCTCTGGGCGGTGTCGTCGGGGTCTCCGGGGCCCTCAATGCCGATTGGGCCAGCATCAGCATTCTCGGCCTCCTGCTGGCCTTCACCGCCGGTATCTTCTGGGCCCTCTACGCCAAGTCAGCACAGCTCGTCGGGGCGAGTTGGTCGAAGCTCGAGGGGTTGTGGTGGGCCATCGCGCTGAGCTCGGTCGTCCTGCTGCCGATCGGATTCGTTGCCCAGGGGGCTGACCTCGTCCAGCCCCGTCACCTCCTCATTGGTCTCGTGGTAGCCCTGATGTCCTCCGCCCTGCCCTACAGCCTGGAGATGTACGCCCTGCGCCACATTGACACCACGGTCTATGGCGTCTTCACCGGTATGGAACCGGCCGTGGCCGCAACCGCAGGATTCTTCATCCTGGGCCAGACCCTCACCCCGGTGCAGATGGTTGGCATGGCTTTCGTCGTCGCAGCGGCCTGGCTCGTCATGGCCCGCGGCCGTCAGCACGACTGACTACGCTGGTCGGTACGAACCGCCACCCGAAAGGACCATCGATGGACGTCAACTCCCCTGCGCTGCAACCGCGTGGCCTGGAGAAAGCGGCCAAGCTCATCGACAGGGGGGTGCGCATCCCCAATCCGTTGACCGTCGACATTGACGACGACGTCGACGTCGACAACATCAGCGGTGACGGTGTCGTCATTGGCCCCGGATGTCGGATTCGTGGCCGTCGCACGGTCATCTCCGCCGGGTGCGTGCTCGGCGACGAAACCCCCATGACGATCCAGGACTGCCAGCTCGGCACCGGGGTCAAGCTCAAGGGCGGCTTCGCCCAGGACGCCGTCTTCCTGGCCGGGGCGAACATGGCATCGGGCGCGCACGTCCGCGGCGGCACAAGCAGACCATTCTGCTGCCATTCGTCACCCTCGGCAGCCTCATCAACTTCTGTGACGTCCTCATGGCCGGAGGAACCTCTCGGTCAGATCACTCCGAGGTCGGGTCGTCCTACATTCACTTCAACTTCACTCCTGACGGCGACAAGACGACGGCATCCCTCTTCGGCGACGTCCCGCACGGGGTGCTGCTCAACCAACACCCGATCTTCCTCGGCGGTCAGGGTGGGACGGTCGGGCCGGTGGCGACCGGATTCGGAACCGTGGTCGGGGCTGGGTCGATCCTGCGTGACGACATCCCCGATGACGACCAGCTCGTCCTCACTCCTCCGCCCGCCGGTAGGCAGCGTCCGGTGACCCCGGCCAGCTACGCCAAGCTCGACAGGATCATCGCCCACAACGTCACCTACCTCGGCAACCTGTCGGCCCTGGAGGCCTGGTACCGCCAGATTCGTCGCCTCTTCATGTCGCACGACCGGCTGTCCGGGCTGGTGTGGCAGGGAGCCCTCGACAACCTCGCCTCGGCGCGTGCCGAGCGGGTCAAGAGGCTCGAGTCCCTCGTCGGCAAGCTCCGGCCGACCGACGCAGGCCGAGCTCAGTTGATCGAGAGCCGTGACGTCTTCCTGTCCATCTTGTCCGTCGTCGATGCGCCGGCTCCGGCTGACGTGGTGCGTTCCTGTGGTGCAGCCGCGAACAGTGGCGCCGAGTACCTCGACGTCGTGCAGGGATTCGACGAAGCCACCCAAGAGGCTGTCATCGAATGGTTGGGCAGCATCGTCTCGACCCAGCAGTCCCAGGCCCAGGAAGTCATCGACCAACTGCCGTTACCGTTCTGACCTCGCTGTTCTCCTGGCGTTCCGGGACCGCGGCACGAAACTGTCGGTGGTTCCGGTCAGGATGAGGGGTGAGAGGAGGGACCATGACGACAACGTCTGAGACACCGGACCGCGACCTGCACAGCCGCGGACTGGCAATCTTGCGCCGGCTCGTCGGTCGTGATGATGCCGAGTTCCACCCCGGACAGTGGGAGGCCATCGAAGCTCTCGTCGCCCATCATCGTCGAGCGCTCGTCGTCCAGCGCACCGGCTGGGGAAAGTCGGCGGTTTACTTTGTCGCCACCCTGCTTCAGCGTGCCACGGGTTCAGGGCCGACCCTCATCGTCTCCCCTCTCATCGCCCTCATGCGCGACCAAGTGGCTGCAGCGGAGCGCGCTGGGGTAAGGGCCGCCGCGATCTCCTCGGCCAATGTCACCGAGTGGGCCGAGATCATCCAGCGGCTCGATGCTGACGAGGTCGACGTCCTGCTGGTGTCTCCGGAACGACTCGTCAATCCACAATTCGCCAATGAGCAATTGCCTGATCTGGTGAGACGCCTCGGGATGCTCGTCATTGACGAGGCTCACTGCATCTCCGACTGGGGCCACGACTTCCGACCCGATTATCGACGCATCCGTGATCTCGTCTCGGCACTGCCCGACGACATCCCGGTGCTGGCGACGACTGCCACCGCCAACTCGCGGGTCGTCCAGGACGTCGCCGAACAGATCGTCATGACGTCTTCGTATTGCGCGGACCCCTGGCCCGAGCCTCCCTACGCTTAGGAGTGCTCAACCTGTCCAGGCCGGCCGACCGCCTGGCCTGGCTCGTGCAGCACTTGGGTGAGCTGCCGGGGTCCGGGATCATCTACTGCCTGACGATCTCCACGGCGGAGGACACCGCACGAGCACTGGTCGAGGCCGGGCACCAGGTACGCACCTACACCGGACGCACGGACCCCGAGGAAAGAGCAGCCCTCGAGGAGGCTCTGCGCGACAACCAGGTGAAAGCACTCGTCGCGACGAGTGCTCTTGGCATGGGGTTCGACAAGCCCGATCTGGGGTTCGTGGTTCATCTGGGAGCACCCAGCTCCCCCATCGCCTACTACCAACAGATCGGTCGAGCCGGTCGCGCCACTGAGAACGCTGACGTCCTGCTGCTTCCGGGTCCTGAGGACCAGGGGATATGGACCTACTTCGCAACCGCATCCATGCCTACCCAGGAACGTACCGACACCACCCTGGGAGCACTGTCCAACGGTCAGGTGCTGTCGGTGCCGGCGTTGGAAGCCCGTGTTGACATCAAACGCAGTCAGCTCGATCTGCTGCTCAAGGTGATGGCGGTCGATGGGGCGGTCGAAAAGGTTCGTGGTGGTTGGCGGGCGACCGGAAAGCCGTGGATCCATGACACCGAGCGCTACGAGCGGATCTCCCAGGCGCGACGCGATGAGCAGCAGGCCATGCTCACTTACGAACGGCTGGACACCTGCCGGATGGTCTTCCTCACCGGTCAGCTCGACGACCCCTCACCCGCTCCCTGCGGTCGTTGCGATGTCTGCACCGGACCGTGGTATCCGACGAAGGTTGACCCAACAGCATCATCCTCGGCGACGGCCGCCCTGGACCGGGTAGGCGTACCTGTGGAGCCTCGCACGACGTGGCCATCGGGAATGGACACCCTGGGAGTTGGGCTCAAGGGTCGGATCAGCGCCGACGAGACGGCCGAGGAGGGCCGCGTCATCGCCAGGCTCTCCGATCTGGGCTGGGGTGGGCCGCTGAGAGACCTGCTTCGCAACGACGCCGACGGCGTCCCCATCGACGCCGAGATCACCCCGGCACTGGCCAAGGCCTGTGTCCGAGTACTGGCCGAGTGGGAATGGGTGCATCGTCCGACCGCTGTGGTCCGAGGGCCATCCGCCACTCGACCTCACCTCATCGACTCTCTGGCCTCGGGACTTGCCCGGGTCGGCCACCTCCAGGACCTTGGCGGGCTCGATCTCGCAGAGAATGCACCACGACTCAATTCATCGACGAATTCGGCCTACCGCCTTCGCGACGTACACAACCGTTTCAGCGTCGGTCCGCAGCTCATGTCACGCCTGTCACACCTCGGGGGTGCCCCGGTTCTCCTCGTCGATGACGTCATCTCCAGTCGATGGACGATGACTGTCGCCGCACGATCGTTGAGACGAGCTGGGTCAGGCCCTGTCCTGCCGCTGGCCCTGGCACTGACCCACTGATCCCCCCGGTGTTCACCCACGAATCACTCGTCCATGGCCGCCATCGTCCTTGAGTTGCCACCATGAAAAGAAGTGGATTCGTCACCTAAACGCGAACGTGACCACCCAAGCGAGCCTTGATGGGGCACGATGGAAGTAGCACCTAGTAGTCAGGAGGATTCATGTCCCTTGCCAAGTTCACCGCCCGTTCCGCCCTGTCGGCCATCTTCGTCACCGGGGGCCTCGCCGAGTTCAAGAATGCCGATCAGCTCTCCGGCGCTGTTGACGGGCTGCTCGAGAAGCTGCCCGAATCGGTCCGCTCTCAGATTGCTGAGGTTGACCCCTCACTGCTGGTCAAGGTCAGCGGCGGCACCATGCTGACAGCCGGTTCCCTGCTGGCCCTCGGAATCAAGCCGCGTCTGGCCGCCACCATCCTGACCGCCCAGCTCGTCCCCGTGACCCTCGCCGGACATCCCTTCTGGGAGAAGAATGGCGACGAGAAGACCGGTGAGCAGATCCAGTTCTTCAAGAACCTTGGTCTCATCGGTGGCCTGCTCGTCGTCGCTCTTGATGGCGCTAAGTGACGTTTCGCCCTGAAAGCGACGTACATCAACGGGGTCGGACAGATGTCATCTGTCCGACCCCGTGGTTTATACCCCCAAGAAACCAACACAACCCAACTCCTTGACAACACAAACAGATAGATCCAGACTTGTTCACAGATCGATGGGGATCCTGCCGATGCTGGCAGCTGAGCACACTGGAGTTCCGATGTCATTACCTGATGCGACGGTCAATAAGAACCTGCAGGGACGCAGCGTACGTGCCTCCGTCCAACGATTCGGAGGCTTCCTGGCCGGCATGATTATGCCGAATATCGGGGCGTTTATCGCCTGGGGTTTGTTAACGGCCCTCTTCATCGAGACGGGGTGGGCTCCCAACGCAACCCTCGCCAAGCTCGTCGGTCCGACCCTGACTTATCTGCTTCCCGTACTCATCGGCTACACCGGTGGCAAGATCGTCAATGGGACACGTGGTGGAGTCATCGGCGCGATCGCCACAATGGGCGTCGTCGTGGGTGCCGACATCACGATGTTTCTTGGCGCAATGGTGATGGGCCCGTTCGCCGCGTGGCTGCTCAAACAAGTGGACAAGCTCCTCAAAGGTCGAATTCACTCCGGGTTCGAGATGCTCGTGGACAACTTTGAGATTGGCATCCTCGGCATGGTCCTAGCAATTATCGGGCACGTGGGCGTCGAGCCGATCGTGTCTACCCTCATGGGTTGGTTGGCCACCGGGGTTGGATTCCTCGTCCACCACGGTTTGCTGCCGCTCGCATCTGTCCTCGTCGAGCCAGCGAAAGTTCTTTTCCTCAATAACGCCGTTAACCATGGCATCTTCACTCCGTTGGGCACCCAAGAGGCTCACACCACCGGGCGTTCGATTCTTTTCATGGTCGAGTCGAATCCTGGCCCCGGCCTCGGCCTTCTACTTGCCTACCAGTTCTTCGGTTCCCGCCAGATCCGTCAATCGACTCCGGGCGCCATCATCATCCACCTCTTTGGCGGTATTCACGAGATCTTCTTCCCATACGTGCTCATGAAGCCCAAGACGATTCTCGCCACCATTGCCGGCGGTATGAGTGGTCTAGCCGTCGGCGTCGCCCTTCACGCTGGCCTCGTTGCACCTGCCTCCCCGGGGTCAATCATTGCGTGGTTCCTCATGTGTCAGCCTGGACACTACGTGGCCATGATTGCCGATTTCCTAATTGCAACCGTCGTCTCCTTCATTGTGGCAATGTTGGTTATCCGCAAGGATCATGACAAGGGCGACACCGTCGCTGAGGATCAGGACCGGAACGTCGTTAGCGCCGCCCCAGCCAGTGCCGCAGCACCACTTACTGACATCTCCGAAGTCGTCATCGCCTGTGACGCCGGTATGGGTTCCTCGGTAATGGTCGCGTCCGCCATGAAAAAGAGGTTGTCGCCATATGGGATCAACGTCGCCCACACGGCCATCGACCAAATTCCCCCAGACGCATCACTCATTCTCACCCAGCAAGGGCTCGTTGACCGCGCTCACAAGCGCGCCCCGGGCGCCCGTGTCGTCGCGTTTACGAATTACATGAACGATCCTGCTTTCGATCGCGTCGAGGCTGAAATCCGCGCCGCTCACGGTGCACCAGGGACTGCTGACGACGAAAAACTCCCCCAGACGTCGACCGCAGACAGGCCCTCTAGCACCCATGTCGCCACCAGCGTGCTGCCCCGAGACGCCATCCGTCTAGGACAACACGCCGCGAGCAAGGAGGAGGCCATCACCATGGCTGGCCAGGTACTCATTGACGAAGGTGCCGCAGACGATGTCTACGTCAAGGGCATGCTCGCCCGAGAAGACCAGATCTCCACCTACATGGGCGCGGGAGTCGCGATTCCCCACGGCATCAATGAAGTCCGCAATCACATTGGCAAGGCCACCCTGGGCTTTCTTCAGTTCCCCGAGGGAGTTGAATGGGATGGGAACACCTGCACCGTCGTCATTCCCATCGCATCGTCGAGCGACGAGCACCTCGAGATCATGGCGACCCTCGCAAGACTCTTGTCCAATGCTGAAACCGCCCGCCAACTTCGTGAGGCGTCATCCGCCGACGAAGTACTCCGTCTTCTCACTTCCCAGCAGGCGTAAAACCACATCATAGAAAGGCACACATCATGAAGGCATTGAGGTTCCGCGCACCCGAGGACGTTCGTCTCGAAGACATTCCCGAACCAGAGTGCAAACCTGACGAGATCAAAATCAAGGTTCGCAATTGCTCCACCTGTGGCACCGACGTCAAGATCCTCCACAACGGTCACCAGAACATCACTCGAGTCACGACCATGGGACACGAGGTTGCCGGTGAGATCGTCGAGATTGGCTCGAAAGTGGCTGAAGGATGGAAGATCGGTGACCGAGTTCAATCGATTGCTGCGGTCCCATGCGGCGAATGCCACGAGTGCCGAAAGGGATGGATGCAGGTCTGCCAGAACCAGACCAGTATCGGATACCAATACGACGGTGGCTTCGCCGAATATATGGTTATCCCGCCGGAGGTGCTCAGGGTAGACGGTCTCAATCGCATCCCCGACGGCGTCGATTTCGATGAGGCCAGTGCTGCCGAACCCTTCGCGTGCGCTATCAACGCCCAAGAACAACTTGGCATCGAAGAAGGTGATTTCGTCGTCATCTTCGGTGCCGGCCCAATCGGCTGTATGCATACCCGCATCGCACGCGGCGTGCACAAGGCCGGCACTATCGTCATGATCGACATCAATGCCGAACGCCTCGCTATGTCGGCCGCTGCTGTCAAACCCGACGTCACCATTGACGGTTCACAAGAAAATGTCGTCGCCAAGATCATGGACCTTACCGATGGCCGAGGTGCTGATGTCGTTATCACAGCTACCCCAGCTAACATTACTCAGGAGCAAGCTTTGTCAATGGCAGCTCGAAACGGCCGTATCTCATTCTTCGGCGGACTACCGAAAACCAACCCGACGATCACCTGTGACTCGAATCTGGTCCACTACCGTCAACTCCATATCCATGGCGCGAACGGTTCAGCCCCCGAGCACAACAAGCGCGCCTTGCAGTACATCGCGTCGGGACGGGTTCCGGTCAAGGACCTCATCACCCGACACGTGAAACTCGATGACGTCATGACGGTCTTCGACATCGTCGCCAAGGGCGAGGCCATCAAAGTAACCGTCGAGCCCTGACCGGCTCCGTTAAATTCTCATCCGCAGGCGGTGAGGTCGGCTATGGCCCGTAACTGGGCCAGTCCGACCACGCCAGCCGTCGAGGTCCGCAGGACCC